>Ga0209489_109936_pt1 | contig 11269 bp, 6 predicted proteins | sample SiratrowhiteBW_FD_187527 | JGI IMG/M metagenome (GOLD analysis project Ga0209489, IMG submission 187527) | Root nodule microbial communities of legume samples collected from California, USA - Siratro white BW (SPAdes) (version 2) | ecosystem: Host-associated > Plants > Roots > Nodule | place: USA...
ATATATATATATATATATATATATATATATATATATATATATATATATATATATATCCTTGAATATTGTGGAAATATAAATATTTATTTAAAGAGAAATATTATTTACACAACAATTCATAAAACAAATGTTGTTGTGAAAATTATTGTATGGACACCATTTCTCTGCATTAACTTGCTTTTGAAAAATTAATCAAACATTATCAAACATATATGGACCTTTCCATAACAAAAGGTATATATGGATCTTATTGTTTAAATACTTTAAAAATAAATTATCTAATATTTATCCAAATTATCAAATAAAAAATTTAAACATAAAAAATGCTGGAGCCATCTTAAAATATTGATTATTCAATCAATCAGATCGTTCAGTTTAATAACGGTAAACTATAATTAACATGTATCAATATTATAGTATAATTATATAAAAGTAAATATAATATTTTTTAATTATTTTACAGTAAAGAAAAAAAATTTATGCAAGATATACAATTAATAGTTGAGATAATAAAGATAAAAGATAATTTATACGATTATATAGACTTGAATATTCCACTTTTGCTTTTCTATTCGAATGGGTAACTAATGGGTTAAATATGATGGAAGAAGGAAAAGAAAAGAAAAAGGAGAAGGGAGAAAGAAGAAACTCAAGAATCTGAGGTCACATGATTTGCTTGTATTGGTATCTAGCAAGTACTGATTTCTTTCATGTCTGAATGGAAATCTAATATTAGTCGTTCAGTGATTATATAATAGTAGGCAATGATCATAATAATTTTTTTTTTTTTAATAATTCACGTACACTAGTCAACCAACTCACCATCTAACACTTCGTAGGTTAATGAAGTACTTCTATATATTCTTTTTGAAATAATAATAATAATAATAATTACGTACAGTTTAATGGTGATACACTTTATATATATAACATTTTTACAATGTTATCCAACAATAAATTATCATTTTTTTTTCAAAAGCGAAGATGTGAGTGCTTGGAATCCAAAAATCAAATTTACCAATAACTACATTTGTGCTTGCGCCCATCAAATATACAAATTTTCCCTGCTGAAAACTTCAAGGCGATGCCAAGAATTTGCACATGGCTTTTCAACTTCTTATGGTATTTTCTTTTTCAAGCGGTCCGAGGTTTAGTCAAAGAACTAAAGCAAAAAGCAAACTGGAAGAAGAAAGTAAAACTAGCGATAAACAGACATCTGATGGGTTCTACATGGTACCTTTTGTCTCATGAATTGGTTAGAGAAAGTAGATAAAGCAGAATGGAAGAAGATAAAACACCCCACCAAGTCAAATTTGAGCAGGAGTAGGCAACCATAAAAGTGACTATGCTCTCAGCTTTAGGTTACTTGTAGGGAATGTAGAATGTACAATGTTCACAAAAACAATAAAAGCAACCTCAACCCTCCCACAATGGGACCTGCATAATGCCACATTAACCAACTCTCCCAGCTTTCAGAGTCATTAGCTAAAGAGAAAATGTTAGAAGCATTAGTTTTGGCAAGAGAATGCTTCCAAACAGACCAGCCTGGCCTTGAGTGCTGTCTGCTACCACTGTCTGGCATGCATTATCTTGTGACTTGTCTCCCCAACAAAGTGCATTTCAACATACATTTGCAAGGTTCTCATGCTTGGACCAACGGATACCCATTATTTCTTTTCAAGTGCTTACGTTTTCATAAATGGTACCACTTCACTCAGCACAGTAAATAAACAACTAAAGGAAAATGTTCATTTACACCATACCCATTAAGATCCATCCACTGCTTCACAACTCATCCAATTTCTAATCATACAAACACGCACACCCCAAAGGTGTATCAAATTCAAGTCTAGTTTAGAGATGGCCATAGCTGTGCATTCTTCACCTTCGATACACTCTCCAGTACCCCCAGTGGTGTCACGTCTCCGATTATGGTCACTTTCTTTGTCTCCATTTCTATGCTGAATGATGTCACTCCTACAAATATATAGTATTAGATTACCCATACACACTATTCTCAACACAAACATTTAATATACGGAGACAGAAACTGTGAGACCAACAAGTCATGACTGATGCTATAGTGCAAGATTGGCTGATATAAATAATTACTTGCATTACCAAAAACATCAAACTTCGATGTTTAGAAAGAACATAAAATTCAAGAATACAGGAGTAATAATACTGATGACACTTTCTGGCTAATTATATTCACTTATTTTGTAACTCCAAAACTATCTATGGATTGACCAGACTCACCTTCCATTTTTGAAATACGTTTTCTAACTTTCCCTTCGCAGGCCTTGCAGTGCAATGACACCCTCAAAATCACAACCTGAAGGTTTCAGAAGACAAATCATGACCACCCTAATGTCATCGTAAAACAAAATGAATATATAGAGTAACGCCCACATTTTCATTGAGAACAAAACAGTAACTTTTTTTTATATATATTCTTTTTGAGAAAAAAGAAACAGAGAAAGAACAAAAGTTGAAAAGAAAAGGAAAACCTGGTCCTTGGAGCGAGCTGAAGAAGAGGAGCGAAGACTAGGAGGATGGTTTCTTTTGAGGGGCATGGGCTTGTCTTTGACTTCACGTTGAGAAGGAAGCATTGGTGTGAATTTATTAGAGTCTGATAGCCACTCCATGAATGGCGCATCAGCAAGGAGATATCTTGTGGATGAACCATCAGCGCCAGCATGAGTATATAGGTGGCTAACATCAACAGAACTTTTTCTACGCGTGTCATCCTTGTCAGCTGAGCTCTTTCTGTGCTTCTCCAAGTAAGGCTTAGGACTTATGGGCAATTGGGATGAACACGGTACACAGAGTTGGCTTTTCCTTCCATCCTGGTCGTAGCTTCTGGTCCTTCCACGTACCCTAGAACGATGGTACATTCCACAAGTTATTGCTGTGGAAGCAGAGGACGGACAGAATACATCAGTTCCCTTCATCATTTTCACGGTTTTTGTCGAGGGAGTAATGAGTATGGTGGTTAATTTCTTTGTCTAGTGGCGAGGTCTAAACATATATACTAGAGAGAAGAAGTTGGAAGCAATGGATAAGCAGTAGCTAGTACTAGTAGTTGAAGCTAAACAAAGGCAAAGAGAGTAAGCAAAGGAAAATATAGATGATGCATTTTGGTCCCACAAAGGAATTATGAGATTAATCTAGATTTTCAAAATTGTATTTTATCTTCTACTATTAATATTTTTTTTTTCCTTTTCGGTGGTTGAGTCACTGAGGAGAAGTATTAGAAAAATCTTACAACAGTACGACAATCTATTTAAAAAGTTCATATTTTTCTTATATAATATATTGTTTAATCTTTTATTTCTATCTTTATTCATTGGGAGACTTATAATCACGTTAGGATTATAACATTATTGAGACAAGACATAGATGAATGTGTTCATGATTAATAAATATCAATTTTGAGTGTTTTTATATATGAGAAATATTGAGTACTTATGGGTAGGTTTGAGTGTTATTTAAAATAGTAATTACTCTCAGTTTTAGAGTTTTTGGATTTAAATTTATGTTTTGAGTAATGAGTTAAAGAAAATCATTTAATCTCAATTATTATGAAATTTCAGTTATAAAAAAATGAAGAAAATGATAGATTGAGAGATTCATGAGGCAAAGAAATGAAAAGTTTAAAATAAAGAAAGGTCCAAAAGAAAAACCACTTAACTTAGGCCCAAAACCAAGTCTAAAAGGGGATTTTTAGGATTTTGGACGGAATCAAGACCGAGAGGACGGAATCAAGACGGAGAGGACGAAGGCAGACGGCTGGAATCAAGATTTTCTTATTCTATTGCAATCTTCCTTTCTTTGAAGTGTAATGGCTACTATGAGTAGCTAAGTTCCGAAACTTTGGGATTGAATGTAACTTCTTGAACTCATTTGTATTTTGGTGATTTTAAATATAATATTCAGTTTCTACTCCATTGCTATTTTCTTCTTGTGCTTAATGCTTGATTTTATCTGATCAATAGAGTCTCGATTTTGATTCTTAAACTTAACTGGAAAGTACTTTTGAGTTTTCGACTTAGATGAAAATAGTCGATATATTGGAATACTAGGGATAGGTTTTGATATATTGATTGCGTATTACATCCGTTCTTAACTCAGGAATCAGTGTTTAAGAGATTTTCTTATGAATTTCATATTAGAGGAATCGGGGTGAATGATTTTTATATGTGCATCAATTGAGAGTAGTTACTAATATTGTATTTTATTATCAAGTCCAAAATATGAATGAAGGAAAGAGATGAAGTTCAATCCCAAAGTCCTTCTAGATCTTGCAAACTCCGTTTTATAATTATTACTTGTTTTTAATTGTTCTTTTACTTTTCTTGACTCAATTTATCATCAAATCATCGTGAAATTGTTATTGCTTAGTGAGTAGTGACGCTAAATTATAAAACAAAACTGTTTTATGTGGAATCGACGTCCTTACTTTAAAAATCTATATTACTTGTGACTCGGTACACTTGCCGATAAAAGTTTTAACAACGACCACATAGGATTATCTTTACAATAAGGCATATAATTTGTTAGACTTAACATTAGATCTTGGTCTTTTTTACGTCTAAGATCTACAAGTGTTATTGTCCTATTAAATACAGAGATCATGTAATTAAAATAGAAGGCATGTGTTAGTAACACTTTTCAGCTTGTAAAGAAACATGTTAATATCACGCCTCTCAAATTATATTCAAAGAAGGCTCCACACCGTCTCAGCCAAAACCAAGTTATTTATTTTAAAAATGGTTTTATCAACTATTAATTGAGATTGACTACCACATGCGGTTAAGATAAACCTGAAGTAGGATAGAGCTACTCCACTTCCCAGAGCTGATTCAGTAAGCAACAACTCCAATACTTCAATTGTTTAAGCTCACTGCACGCAATCTTTTATCTGCCCTTTATGCAGTTCCAATCTTCCTATAAAACTACGAGTATAATCATGTTACAACTTCATCCTTCTTCAAAGCAACCAACCAGACCATATGAATCAGAGTTTACAGAAAAGGCAAAATGGCCAAAAAGCTCACCTTCACATATTTTTCCCGGAAAGCCATGGTAGTACTTCACCTCTTCCTCTTTGCCATCACCCTAAGGCATGCCAAAACAGATATGGTCACTGAGGGGGAGGCTCCAGCCCCTACAATAACTTTCTTCATGCATGACATCATTGGTGGATCAGGCCCTTCAGAAAGAATCGTTGCTGGCACCATTGTAGACACTCAAACCGCTAAACTTCCTTTCTCAAAACCCAACAATAGGCTCTTCCCCTCTAAAGGCGCCATACCATTGGTTGATACTAGCACTACCACTAATCCTACACACTCAAGCACCATGGTCATAAAAAACATTGACAAAAACAAGGTTGTTATTGATAGGAATCCGCTAGAAGCATCACTAGACAAGTTTTTGTTCGGAAGAATAACGGTTATTGATGATGAAATTACGCAAGGGCAGGAGTTTGGGTCAGAGGTTATTGGTAAAGCACAGGGATTTCATTTGACTAGCTCGTTGGATGGGAGTAGCCGAACCATGGCATTTACGGCTGTGTTTGGTCGTGAAGGTGATGATGAGGAGGATGCTGTTAGTTTCTTTGGTGTGCACAGGACAGCTACACGGGAGTCTCATCTTGCTGTAGTTGGAGGAACTGGAAAATATGATAATGCGAAAGGGTATGCCAAAATTGAAACACTGCCTTCACCTCAACAGCATGCCACTAATGGGTTGGAAACACTTCTTCAAATTACTGTTTACATAACCAAGATAGTATAGTATATCAATTAGCAAGGAAGAGATTACATATTCTTTGTAGTTAAAGAAGCAAAGGCTTTTTCATATATGAATGGAAATATAATATCAAATAGTTGGATATCCAAATTGTCAAGTGTTCTCAGATAGTTGCATACTTAATTCTATATTTTAACATCATTCACAACAAGTATTTTAAGCTCTATACCCAGCAAGTTCAATGCAGGTAATTTTGATGCTTTGTGGAATGACTAAATGCGATTCCAAATGTGCAGTATTTGATAAACATTTTATTAATCTTTGCTTTGACTTTTTTATGTGTTAAAAACATATGTTCTAGACCGTTGTAATTGCATGGTTTCAGACTTTTCTTGCTGGGGCACTGGAGAGAGTAGAAATGGTGCCAGAGAGGATAAAAAGACGAAGCCTACCAGTAAATTCTAAAAATGACAGAACTGCATTGACGGCCAAACCCCAGTTTCAATTGAACACTTTACAGTAATTCTTCTTTTCTAACTTCTTACAATGAACAGTTATTAAAGAGTGTTAAATTTTACTCATAATTTTTACAACACCTTTTGTAAATTTTTTCTTTCTTTCTTTCTTTCTTTATTGCACCATTCAGTTTATGGCACGCATCTGTTCCTTTTTTACCTTTTTCCTCGTCCCAAAAGTTACGGTGACGGAAAACATTAGTCAAAGAGATATCCGATACCACATATACATCATGATAGAGTACAAAAAAGAGATAAACTTTAACAGACCTTGCCAAAAAAAAAAAAAAAGTGCAAAAAAAAAAAAAAAAAAAACTTCTTCTTGTTTATTGATGTGCCTTATTCTATTTTTTGAGTTATAACTCACTTATTTTTTAAAAAAAATTCAAATATATTGTTTATTTTTATTGATATAAGACTTTATTTTTATTGAATTTTAATCTTTCTCCATAATATTTTATTACTTGTAACGCAGTCCAAAATACAACCTCCATATAATAGGGGCATGCGAAATACCCTCTTTAATAATATTTTGTTTTCTTTTCAGTCGTAATTAATACATTCTTGTAACAATTATAAAATATTATTTTGTTTTGTTTTTCTTATTTTGATATATTTTTTTTAAGAAAACAGCAACACTAAGAAAACCTCACTAAATTATCTATAAATGAGAATAAAATAAACACAACGCGTCATGAATTTTGAAACTTTTGGCATGTCTTTAAATTTCTTCCACTTGTTTAACTTTGAATTTCCTCCAAAAATAGATGGGTAAATATCTTGAATAGAAAATTATTAACATATTTATTTTTTAATAAATAAGAACTTTAATTTAATTTTATTAATTTTGTTTGAATTATATTAATTAAACATGTGTTTTGTCTTTAATAATTATCTGTTTATTAAAAAAAATTAACATTAACATATAAGTAATATTGTAGAAGGTTGTTTATCCTTTACTTTATAAATTTAAAAAAATTATTTTTTAATATTAATTGCATATTAATATTATTTTTAATAAATATATTTAATAACTATTAAAAACTAAGCATATATTAAATTATCTTAATCATTAATAAAGTTTAAACGAAATACATAATTAAAGTTATTATATTAGTATTATAATTTTTTTTATTATACTAAAATTAAAATACATCAATATTTATTATGTTGGACCAGTTATTTATTGCGGGGATGAGTTTCGTAACATACCAACAAAAGGGCAACAAAAGGGTAGGGAAAAGATTACTTCTTGCTGTTGATTTCAACTTCAACAACTCTGTATTATTTTGGCATTCAGGTAATATTTTGCTAAAATATAATATTCAATAAAAGGAAATTATCTGTTTAATAATTTTTTTATTTTTAATTAATTTAAAATTATTTAATATAACTTTTAAAATAGTTATAAGAAAAATTAACAAATTTGAATTGGTGCCTAAAGTATTTTTAATAAAGTAGTTTCCAAATTTTGTAAAGCATAAAGAGGAAGGAGATGGGCCTTTGACCCTCCTCCACATAAAAAAAAGCTCCTAACTTCTATGCAGTATTGTCATTCATACTTTGGTTTAAATATAAAGTTTAATAGTTCTTTTTCCTCTCTTTTTTAATTTCTTTTTATTATTTTAAATATTTTAAACTTAATTCTACTTTTCATTAATTAATATAATTCTTTCCGTCAACTAATAGTATTTAAATTTAATATTCTTTATTAGTATTACTATTATTCAACTAACAATTTATCTTTAATTAGTGATGTGTTATTTATAATATATGTTAATTATTATTATTATTATTATTATTATTATTATTATTATTATTATTATTATGTCATTAGTATTGATTGGGATGAATTTAAAATGAATTAAATTGATAATATTCAGTAGTTAAAAAATTTGAAAAAATTATTATAGAAATAACATAAAAAAAGTATTAAACCTAAATATAATTTTAAAGGAACATATTGCTTATAGGTTATCTATGTAATGAATAAATTATTACTTAATTCGTTGCACTAGTAGGGTGAGCATAATCAGTCTCCACTCTAATGAACTTCGAAAATATGTGGGAGGAAATGTTTGTAAGGTAAAGTCCTTTACTTTAATAATAATAAAAATTTAAACTTAGTTTAAACTAATTTAAGGATAATAACAAATTTCAACTAGTTTAATACAATATATTTTATGTTGGATAAAATCTAATACTTATAATATCTCCATTATATAAATTATACTCTAAGTAATAAGATTAAATATGAGTTTTATAAGACATCTATTAAATCATGTTTTTGGATCATAAAAATAAAAAAACATTTCTATATCTTAAAAATATATTTTTGGTAAAAATCAAATAAAATATTAAATTATATTGAAATTAAAATTATAAAAATATCTTAAAAGTACGTAATGTGTAAGAATAAAATTCACAAAAATTAGAATAAAATATATAATAACTCTAAATTTTATCATCTACCCAGTTATAATATCCAGATAATTAAAAAATATAATATATACATATCACATTTATATTATGCAGATAATTAATAAATATAATATATATATATATATATATATCACATTCAAAATAGTTCTAATATATAAACCTTCTCATAGAATTTTACAATTACAATACAAAACAAAAGTAAAACATGCATAAAAAAATATAAATCATGCGCTTCATCAACTCACGAAGGAATCTCAATATCTTATGTACTCACGTATAACAAATGATCATAACAAATTTAAAAACAAAATACACAACATAAAAAGAAAAGGATAAGCTAGAAACTTTAAAATATAGAATTAATAAAGTTTAAATCTTCTATATTAACTAAAACACCACAACTTAGACACTTATCAATCATCTCATATATCACTCTACCATTTTTATTATATATAATATGTATATAAAGACACTTGACTGAACTTTCGAAAGACTCATACATTGAATAAATAAAACTAAAGTGCACTTAAGCATGAAACTTATATATAAGGATGTTCCCACAGTGACCCGATAGCAAGTGGTCCGATAGCCCCAACAATATTGTTAGAATAGGCTCCCATCTCATATCATGAAGTGGACTTTAAGCCTAAATCAACATTACAAAATTGACTTATAAGGTGAGGTTTGTACCCACTTATAAACTATAGAAAGACCTAATCTCTAGTTGTTGATGTGGGATCTCCAACACTATAAAATTCTCCAATACATCATAATTACTAATTCTATACAAATCAAGTATAAGAATTTTATTTTAAATACTTCAATCACATACCCATGCAAGAGAAATTTGGAACTTGATGACCACATCACCCCAACATCCAGACCATCTACTATAAAATTCTAGCGGAAAGTAAAAGAATTAACTAATAAAATATGTAACTAGCTTCACTTACTTTTCTAAGAGGAGAATCACCTATAAAAAGACTTAAAGCTAGAATAACTCAACCTGCAAAATACAATTCTTGATCAATGATCTGAATCTAGGCTAAGGATCCAAAACGAACAAGAATTATTCTTGATACCTCTAAGATTACATGCAAGAAAGTGCACGTCGATCTTTTTTTCAACAATCCTAAAACGCTCAAAAAAAATAAAAAAATGAAATCTTACCTAAAACCAAAATGGTGACCAGCTAAACATGCTCTATCCTAAACTAAGAATTGGATGAGACTTTTGATCTTTAATCTAAAAAAGCAAGAGGAAAATTAGAATTTTTAGAGAAAGAGTAGTTTTTGTTAAAATGATTTTCTGAATCTTTACAAAAAATACTATAATAAAATAAAAGATTAAATAATTAATAAATATATAAAAAAAATTGTTGAAAATATCCAATGCTATCATAAATTATAACTTTATCTACGTAATATATAACAAGTCTAAATAATTTAAAATTTTCAAAAAGTAGAAATGCATGTCACAATATATCGAATAATATAATGGCATTTAGATTGATGCATGTTCATTTAATATAAAAAATTAAGGAGATTTAATAGAATATTTTTAAATTTTTTTAATGATCTACTCATTAGAACATAAATTTTACCAAACTATAAAATAAAATAAATCTCATTAAATAAGAAAAAAAAACTCATAGAAATATGTGTATTTATTTACGTAGGCGGTATGTTAAAAAGAATATATTATCAACAATTTCTAGAGAAAATTAATATAAAGTTTAAAACATTTGTACTTAATTAAGTTTGCTTTGTCAAACTAAATTAAATGAAAATTGTATTTCTTAATATTTTCGTTAATTTTTCATCTTTCAACCGATTCAATCTCTACTCTTGTGTAGTGCTTTCATGCATACCGAATCTTCTAGAAGCCTTGTTACATTGGGAATCATAGGAATGTTTGGAGTTCTAACAAACTTTCTGGTTAGCATTTAATTTGGTTTAAAAACTTTTAATAGGATGTCCCAGTTGTTAACAATTCCCTAATGAATATGTGAGCAAATGCATTCATAATTTAGACCAATTTTTTCAGCAAGCTTCTAACAACTTCAAAAATGATTAGAACACTAGCTTTCAAAGTCGAATGGATTAAAAAATAAAGGTTAATTTAAAACGTATATTTTTCTTTTAATTTTTTTCTTAATTAAACTTTAAATGTTTTATAAAATTGATTATTTTTGAGCTTTTATTAAAAATTATTATGTTAAATATTTAATTTTTTATTTTAATTTAAGTATTATGTCATTTATATTTTCCTGTAAACTAAATAACATAACAGTTAGAAATATCAATTAAGTCTATTTCATTTTCTAAATCTAAAAGCTTTATAGATTTTAAAAATAGTCAAATAAAATAACATTAATTATTTAAAATTTGTTATATATTTAAATTTAAATAATAATTAATAAACATACATACTATGTATTATGGTTTGATGATATTTTATTTATAATATATTTACATTTATTAAAATAAAATAATGAATTTGTATGATAAGCTTTAAGGATGAGATTATGCATTTAGCTTTTATATATATATATA
>Ga0209489_109937_pt1 | contig 11268 bp, 11 predicted proteins | sample SiratrowhiteBW_FD_187527 | JGI IMG/M metagenome (GOLD analysis project Ga0209489, IMG submission 187527) | Root nodule microbial communities of legume samples collected from California, USA - Siratro white BW (SPAdes) (version 2) | ecosystem: Host-associated > Plants > Roots > Nodule | place...
TGCTGCAGGCCGACGGAGCGCGGTTGCAACACGCGCATTCTGAAGAAGCGGCGCTTTATCAGTACGACAAAGTGCCTGGACAACTAGAACCGCAGCAGCTGACATTCATTCCGTGGTTCAGCTGGGCTAACCGCGGCGAAGGCGAAATGCGGATTTGGGTAAATGAGCGTTGACACCGAACGCGCGGGTCGCGCTTCCACGAGTCGAAGTTAGATTACGTTTCTGGCGCAGGCGATATCTTTGGTCAAAGTCTGGAAATCGGCCAATCTATGGAAGGCGGCTCGTCTGCGAGCTCCACTGGAACGTTGAAAAGAAAACATATGAGGCGGGGCGGCGGAACTGCGAAAAGAGAACGATCCGATTGGCGTCAGCAGGTCAATCATCGATCGACCCAATTCCTTATGGAGGAGCATCCTCGGACGTGCTCGCGGCCTCTCATCAAACCTGATGAATGCCAATAGCACGAGCGTGCCGCCGTGTCGTTCAGAAGGAAGCCCTGTGACAAGCCAATGAGGGCGGCCAGCAGAACCACGTCAGGTTTTGGTAAGCCAGGCTCCCTATCAGCGCCGCAGGGCCTAAAAAGCCTGAACTAGATGCGGAAAAGAATGTCCGACGGGAGCACCAATCGCCATGTATAATCGGATCAATGGCTCGTCCTACTTCCAATCGTCTCGCTTTGCCGAAACTGATGAGCAAAACGACGCAGACAGCTTTGCGGATGCGTTCGCCAATATGCGCTTAGCCGCACCAAACTCCAGCGGCAGTTCATCTTCGGCATCACGGCCGTATTCGCTCGCTTCAAGCCCTCCTGTGGTAGAGATCAATAGGTCGTCATTCAGAAAGGCAGCACAAGACTATCACGGCGACGAAATCAGGTACATCGCCGACAACCCACAAGAATATTCGGATTTCGTCTCTAAACGAGCGGCGCGAACTGCAGAAGTTGCTGAGGACTATGGGACAACTCGAGATTCTGATAATGCGCGATACTTCAGCTACCAACTAGGAAACAAGAGTGTCGGACTTCTACGAATGGAAGGGGGCGACAGCATGACGAATTTCGACGTCAAAAAGTGGCGGGAGCTGTTTCCTGGGCGACCTGGGACTACCTCTACTGTAGATCTTCAGGTCGTTCATCCGCTTGTCGAGAACGCTGGCGATATTCTGCTCCAGCATCAACTTCGAATGGACGGCGAACGGCCGCTGCTCAATTTGCGTCCGGCTAATCCGGAAGCAAGAGCCCGTGCGGCAAAGATGGGCTTCGTCGAGGTTGACGCCGATAACATGGTTCTCGACCCAGAGAGGTCAGACAAGTGGGTAAGGAATAGCGACGGCAAGTGGCAGCGAGAAGGCACTGCTGCGCGGTATCTTTCCAAAGCTGACGACAGTGAAGGTAGTGATACCGAGATCCCAGCGAACTCCTCAACATACGATTATGAGGATGATTTTATGTGACTATGGCATCACCGGGGGTTTGTCGCCGTTTCGGCTGAGAGTTCCTCTGAGTTGGCTCGGAATTCTGAGTTGGCTCAGAATACTGTCCCCAGAGTGCACCTTAGCTTAGCGGTTGCTGGTTTGTTTGCACCTTGGAAGCAGGGACCCACTGCGCAAGGCAATTGCTGACAATGCTCGCTGGGGCGAGGACCTGCATGGGTGCCGTCAACGTCCGCCCGGCCGCCGAGGGGGCCGGGCGTGTTCCGCGCCGAGCACGTTGGACGGCTTGGAGGCAGAAGTCTTCTACAGATGATGCCTACGAAGCAGTCAGGGCGTCGGCGCCTGCCGTGAGTCAGTGCGCAAGGAAACGCAAAGCGAAGCGGCGGCCCGATGGACAAGACCGGCCCGCATGCGTCAACAGACATAACGACGCCGTGAGCACGAGCATCGTGCAGAGCTCTTTCACCAGAAAAGCCTCAACAGAAGGCGTGAGGCGGCTGTCCTGGGCAAAGCTCCTTTTTCATCATCACTGAAGTCGGGCTGAGCACAGCCAATCTCTTGCTTTGTCAGGCGCTCTCGGCCAGCTCCGCTCTGCAATGGAAAATATAGCCCCGATCGAGACGGAAAGGCCGTCGATTGCTTTGGGTGAGCATTACGTTGAGCGTCGACCTGCAGAATAAGTCGAGCCGGCATGCCCTCCGACTCTCGTAGCGACAAAGTTGTTCTGTACCGATGTAGCCGCCCCCATCGACGGGGGAAGAATTGGCCCCTCGCTCGCCTGATTTTAGAGCAAGTAGCGTGTCCGACTGCGAAGAGGTTGATCGGTGGCGTGATCGTCGTCGCATGGAGCGTTTAGATCGGACATTGAACTCAAGCGCTGCAGGTTGATTGCATCAGATACCGCCCGGGCCGCCAGACGCTTTCAGTGCGGTGTCGAGGTACTCTATTAACGCCTGTCCGCCAAAGGGTTTGGCAAGGAAGCCAATCGCTCCGGCGCCCAGGGCTGATGCGCGCACGCGGTCGTTGGGGAAAGCAGTAATGAAAATGAACGGTGCGTCGTAACCACGCGTCCGCATCTCTGCCAATAGGTCCAGGCCGCTCATAGCCGACATCTGCACATCGGTAATGACACACGACGTCTCGTTCAACTGCGGCGACCGCAAGAGTTCCTCGGCCGACGCAAATATTTGGACGATGTAGCCACGCGATTTCAAAAGATTCTCTGTCGCCGCACGGACTGAGGCGTCGTCGTCAACGACGGAAATCAAAGGCGTGGACAAGACGAGCCCTCCTGACGCGGGAATAGCGGCTGCAAGCATTAGCCACCTTCGGCGAAAAGTGGGCTTGAGTGATGAAATTGTAAAATCATACTTGGGTTTGTTCAGGACGATTAGCGCGAATTCCCAGCGTCTCAGTCATTCTGATCAAGTCGGCCAGCGACCGGGCACGCATCTTTTTCATGACGTGTCCCCGGTAGATCTTGACCGTAATCTCGGCGAGCCCAAGCTCGGCGGCTACCTGCTTGTTCATCAGGCCGGCAGCAACCAGTCTCATCACCGCCTGCTCGCGCGGGCTTAAGGTCTCAAATAGAGACTGCAGGTTCGCGACGGTCTGCTGAGCCTCCCGTCTTTTGCGATCGCGTTCGGTCGCCGCAACCACGGCATCAAGCAGTTCCTGATCGCGAAATGGTTTGCTGAGAAAATCGACCGCTCCTTCCTTCATGGCCCTGACGGTCATGGGAATGTCGCCATGGCCGGTAATAAAAATGATCGGAATATGTATGTTCAACCTCGCGAGCTCGGTCTGGTACTCAAGGCCGCTCAAGCCTGGCAGCCGGACATCAAGAACTAGACAGCTAATAACGTCCGGAATTGCGCTCTGCAGCATTTCGCGGGCCGATCCGAATGCAACGACGTCCAACCCTACCGATTTAAAAAGGTTCGTAAGCGAGCGACGCATGGAGATGTCATCCTCGACGACGAAGACGATCGCCTTTGTCGATGCCTCGGCATTGCTGCCTTCACCTGGCGAGTCAAAGCGTCCTGTCACGAGACGACCTCCTTATGCAATGGTAGGGCAAACTGGAACGTCGCGCCCGGCCCATGTCTGTGGACCATTGACAGCCGCCCTCCGTGAGCTTCCACGATCGACCGGCAGATCGAAAGACCCATTCCAAGGCCACTCGACTTGGTGGTGAAGAAGGGATCTAAGACGCGGTCCGCGTCGTTCTCGGCGACCCCGACGCCGCAATCGGTCACGGCAAGCTGCACCCGCCCCATGTCGTCCTTTGATGATTGGATCAGCAGTTCGCGCGTCCGGTCTGTAACAGCGTCCATGGCTTCGATTCCATTCATCACCAGATTGATGATCACCTGTTGTAGCTGAATCCGGTCGCCAAGGATCGTAGGCAGCGCGGCCGTCAACTCGGTTCGTAACGTCACTCGGTGGCTCGCCAGCTCTCGTGTTACCAGCCCAATGACGTCCTTAACGACCTCATTGATATCGAGCGGCACCATCTCAATCTCCCCTTTCTTCGCGAGTGCACGAACACGACGGATCACCTCGCTTGCCCGGATTGCGTCTTCGATGATCCACTCCACCGAAGAGCGCGCGGCGGAAAGATCAGGAGCTTCGCGACCCATCCAACCGAGGCACGCATCGGCGTTGCTGATAATAGCGGCGAGTGGCTGGTTTATTTCGTGGGCGATGGAAGTTGTCAGCTCTCCTAACGTCGTTACACGCGTCACATGCGCAAGCTCCGCCTGTGCCTTTCGTAGTTCTTGTTCGGCTTCATCGGCGCGAATGGTAGCGGTGATGTCAGTGCTGACGCCACGGTAGCCGAGAAAATTGCCGTTTCCATCGAAAAACGGCTTGCCACTCGTGCGGACGTAGATCGGAGATCCTGTCCGATTCACGGTGCGGTAGACGAGATCCCGAAACGGGAGATGGGCCTCCAACGTCGCCCGATGCTGCCGCCACTTCTCGGGTTCCTCTTCGACGTCGCACGCAATGTCCCAGCGAAGCAGGCCCATCAATCCTGTCGCCAAAATTCCCGCAGCGCTGGTGTGCTCGGACAAGTGAGTGACCTGATGATCCGGCCCGGTCTCCCAGAGCCAGTCGGACGCTGTTTCGGCGTAGTCGCGAAAGCGCTGTTCGCTTTCGCGCAGCGCGGCAAGTGTGGTTTCCAGGCGTTCCCTAGCTGCGTGTTGCTCGGTGACATCCATATGTGTTCCGATCAGCTCGCTGACGTTACCATCGCTGCCGACCACCACGTGCGCAACCGAGTGTATGCGCCTTATCCCGCCATCTGGTAAAAGGATACGGAAATCATATTCGAACCGCCCCTCCTTGTGTTCAATCGCCTGGCGCTGCACCTCCTGCAGCCGCGGCAAGTCGTCCGGATGGATGCGCGATCGAATGGTCTCTATCGATACCGGTTCTTGTGGGCTAAAGCCAAGCAGACGATCGACCTCGGCGGAGCGATACACGAAATCTAGACTGTAGACGTCCCAGGACCAGCTGCCCGTGTGACTGAGATGCTGGGCTTCGGCCAGATAGGCCTCGCTGCGGCGCAGCTGCTGTTCTGCTCGCCTCGCCGCCGTAATATCCGTAGCTGCCCCAACAAACTCGATGTCACCCGAGGCAGTTCTCGTGGCTCGTGCCTGCGCATGGATGTGCTTCACCGAGCCGTCCGGTAGTAGCAACCGGTATTCGTGCTCGAAATCGCTCGGGTCTCGCATCGCTCGATCGATAGTTTCTTTAACCGAAGCCCTATCATCTGGATGAGTGCGCTCAACGACGAGCTGCGGCCCCGGGACACTCTCAGGATCCAATTGGAAAATCCGAAATGTTTCCTTTGACCAGAAGGCCTCGCCCGTAGTGGCGTTCCAGCTGAAGCTGCCTGTATGACTCAACTCCTGCGCCTGGGCCAAATGTGCTTCGCTCCGCTGCAGGGCAAGTTCGGTCCGCTTTCGCTCCGTGATATCTTCGCAGGCTATAAGGACAATGGGCTGGTCATCGGCCCAGAGCATGGCTTTGGCGTTTTCACGTACCCACAATACCGAGCCGTCCTTCCTGACTTTCTGGACGTCCCACATGCGCGATTGTCCGATATCCTCAAGGCACGTCCGAACGCATTCTCGAACGAACGCGCGATCCTCCTCAAGAAATACGCCCAGCACGGATTGACCGATCAGTTCAGCACGAGCATAGCCGAGTTGTGTCGCGCCGAACGTATTGACGTTGAGGACAGTGCCGGCTTCATCGACCATGAAGTACATGGCCGGATTGTGCTCGAAGATTGCGCGCCACCGCTTTTCGCGATCCTCCAAATCGGCCGCACTCCGCTGAAGCTTGGCCGCAGCCACACGCGCAGCCTCTCTTTCCTGGCGGAGCTTTCCGATCAGGTGCGTTCCCACAATCGAGGCAATAAAGAATGCAACAACCACCGGAAGATCTTTGGGGTCATCGATTCGCAGGCTGAACGCCGGCGGCGCAAAATAGTAAGCGAGAGCAACGATGGCTAGGATGCAAAGCGCGGACGACGCGATGAAGCTGCCCATCAACGAAAACAGCAATACCACCAACAAATAGGCGAACGCCGTCGCGGCAAAATGCGCCTGAAGGTACAAGCAAGCCAGTGTTACCACGGCCAGCGTTATGCTGCCGAAGGTAAACTGAGGGGCTGAACATTTTAAACTGCTGATCTGGCTACGCATTTTGATACCGTCCGGCCTGTTCTCCGGCGGGAGAGCTATAACATTTTAGGCAAAAATGGGGCAATCCTCGGTACCAAGACCCGCTGGTGAGCGGTTCCGAGATCGATTGCTTGCTGCTGTACTGAGCACGCGCCGAGAAAAAACGCATCACAGACATACGTATAGTTGTCCTAAACCTTCCAATATGGCGCAGGCTGACACGCCTGCAATCGAAGCTGAGATGTCTGCTTTCCTCCGCTGCCGATAGCCTCCGGGCAGGCGCTCGAGGATGCGGCCGAGGACAACCCCCTTAAGCCAGCGGTACGAGGACAGCGGCTGCAGGTCAGCCAAGACGTTGAGGCAAAACAATCAGGCGCGCCTCGCCGAACCCGGAAAGAAGAGGGACAAGCTTCCGGACCACTCATCTCGCCGGCACGATCGGTCATGCGGAAGAAAGCGCAATGGTCATGTACCGAGACACGAAGGCGAAGTAACGCGACTGCTACCTATGCGTTCAGGCCGTCACGCGTAGGTGCGGAGGACTTGTCTCGAGTGGCTAGCCGGAGCCGAGTGCGCACAGTGACGCCTAACCGACCCTAGCCGCGTGCGAGCCGCCACGGCTCCGTCGAGGTGCCATCTAATCCATGCTGATCACACCCATCACGGTCTGATGCGCAGCGCGCACCTTAACAACGGATCACGAGTTGCGTCAGCAAGATCGCTACCACGTCGTTGGTCGGGTGAGGCAAATGCGGTGACCGCGCACATGGGCATTTGTAGGCGGACCAACAGCTAGGTCCGTCAGGCCGGACACGTTCTGTCGCAGTCCTGTTAACTTGCTCGGCAAATGGTGCACAAGCGTTCAGATGGCCGGGAGCCTTGACCGCGAAAAACGCCCTTGAAAATGACTGTTAAAAAAAGCTCCCACTCTTTTGCTCGCGTGCGACATCTTTTCAGGGCGGCTGCCGGGGCGCAACGCGGAGCAAGGCGCAACTGGAGATCGCGCGAGAAAGTTCCGACTCGTGTCAAGTCGGTTGTGCCGCTTCGAATTACGAGAGATGTGGCTGCGCTTGCATTCGAGGCGTCTTCGAATGGCGGCGGTTAAGATTCGGGACCTACCTCATTGTGCTTGTAGTGTCGATAGTGGTGGGCTCGTTGAGCCGAGCCTGCAGCGTCGCGTGCTCGAGCTCGCCTTCCCACCAGGATACGAACACGGCGGCGATGCCATTGCCGGTGATGTTGGTAAGGGCGCGCACCTCGCTCATGAACTTGTCGATCGAAAACACGATTGCCATGCCCGGCACCAGCGCTGGGTTGACCACCGACAACGTCGCAGCGAGCGTGATGAAGCCCGCGCCGGTGACGCCGCTTGCTCCCTTCGACGTTAGCATTGCCACGAGCAGGATCGTGAGCTGCTGGCCAAAGGTGAGATCGACCCCGAGTGCCTGGGCAATGAACAATGTCGCAAGTGTCATATAGATATTGGTGCCGTCGAGGTTGAAGGAGTAGCCAGTTGGCACCACGAGGCCGACCACGGGCTTGGAGCAGCCCAGCCGCTCGAGCTTCTCCATCAATTGCGGCAGCGCGCTTTCAGAGGACGAAGTGCCGAGCACGATCAGAATCTCGTCCTTGATATAGACAATGAACTTGAAGATTGAAAAGCCGACGAGGCGCGCGATCAAACCGAGCACCACCACCACAAATAGCGCCGCCGTCGCGTAAAACAGCGCGATCAGACCGATCAAATTGCCGAGTGCTGCCGGCCCGAACTTGCCGATCGTGAAGGCCATGGCGCCGAAGGCGCCGATCGGGGCCGCTTTCATGATGATTGCGATTACGCCGAACACCGCGTGCGCCACGTCGTCAATCATGCCGCGCAGCCGCTCCCCACGGTTTCCCAGCGCCATCAGCGCAAAGCCGAATAGGATCGCGAACAGGAGAACCTGCAGAACATCGCCGCGAGCGAAGGCGCCGACCACGGTATCGGGAATGATGTTGAGAAAGAAATCGACGGTCTTCGAGGCTTCCGCCTGCTTGACGTAATTTGCGACCGCCGCAGCATCCGGCTTGACCGCAAGGCCATGGCCGATTTGGACCAGATTGCCCATAACAAGGCCCAGCAGCAAGGCAAAACTGGAGACGATCTCGAAATAGACCAGCGCCTTGACGCCGACGCGCCCGACTTTCTTCGCATCTTGAATATGCGCGATACCAGATGTGACGGTGCAGAAAATAATCGGCGCGATCACCATCTTGATGAGCTTGATAAACCCGTCACCGAGCGCCTTGACCCAGTCGCTGGTCGCGACGGACGGCCATAGGGAACCGACCATGGCGCCAAGCAAGATCGCGATCAACACCTGGACGTAGAGAATCTTATACCAAGCTTGCGACGCGCGCGCGGGCGCCGCAGTTGCCATGGTGGTCATGACGCTTCCTTCCCGAATATACTCGAATTTGAGCCGCCGCGTCGTTGAGAGGCGACAGCGTCATGCGAGACTCATCATTTTTGCCGTGTCCGATTGAAGACGGTTCCGAGAGCCGGCGCGTCGTTCCAAAGGCAGGCGTTCAGTTACGTTATCTTTCTCGCTAAGCAAGATATGCACCAGATGCCCAAACTGCGGTCGATTAAGCAGTCGCGGACAAGCCGTGATCTCTGGGTGGCATCGCTTTGAGTGCTCGGACCACGTTCGCAAGGTCGAAGAAGAAGTTGCAGCGTGACTCGTATCTTGATCGGCTGCGCGCATTAGCGGAGTCACGTCTCGGCCTGGAAACTCTAGCGTGATCGATATGCCCCGACTGCTGAGATGGATGCAACAGTACGTGACACTGGTAAAATTGATAGTTTGGATTGTAGGCATCCACGCGATGGAAGCCTGGCTTAGGAACTCGATTGCGCGAAAATCTTTGATGGATGCACTGCGTGTCGCTAGCGGCAAAGCTCGTTCGTGCACGGGGCACTTGTCTCCAGGCCTGTGCTAACGGTGCGCATTAGGCAGGTTGGTCGAGAGGCGGCGTTCGCTCTCGGCCCCTCGCACCTTTTGCCGCGTCGCAGAATCAGCTGACGATGATTTCTCAGCTAGGTCATTCGCGTTGCTGCCAAATGGCAGGCTTCCTGCGATCCGTTCCATTGCCGGCGTGGCGAGTGCGGCGTTTGAGCCGTCGGCAAACCAAACAGGCATCTCTCGGGGCCTCAAGCCGTTTCGTTGCGCGGCTGTCGCTGTCTGCTCGGGAACAAAGATGCCAGAAATCTGACAAAGCGTTAGGTCCACTCCACAGTGCCGTCGGCGTCTATGCGAATTTCTCTCACGTTGAGCATAGAGCGCGCCACAGTTCGCACGCGGCACAGGAATTGCTGATGACGAACGAGGAGCTGCCGCCGTCTGATGGATCGAAGCAGCCCTGTCACAGGAGTTGCCGATGAGGCGTGCGATGCTGCTCTTGCTCGCAGAAACGACGCGCGCCAATGTGGCGGCCGCCACGAAGTGCCGCGCAACGAAACGGCGATCCGCGCCACATCCCTGGGTGAGCCGGACGTGCAGGCGATCACTGTGCCGATACGGCGACTTGCTCGCACTGTTGTGCTGACGCACATGGATGTCTTTTCGGCAGAGATTTCGCAATCCGTTGCGCTCACGATCGAGCTCGCCAGCGTGACGACCGTGATCCTCCTCGTGATTGGTGTGCCCCTCGCTTGGTGGCTAGCGCGCTCAAAGACTCTTTTGAGCGAGGCGGTGGCGACGATGATCGCCCTGCCGCTGGTGCTACCGCCGACGGCTCTCGGTTTTTGCTTACTCGTGTTGCTCGGCCCCCACGGACCGGGTGGCGTTCTCGCCGCTTTCTGGGGCGAGCGCACGCTCGCTTTTACCTTCGCAGGAATCGTGGTCGGATCGGTTCTCTCGGCGCTGCCGTTGGTGGTGCAGCCGATCCGTAACGCCTTTGTTGCGATAGGCGATCGCCCGTTGGAAACTACGCCGCCCGTTTCGCCGTTGTATGCCTTCATTGCCATCAGCGCGCCGCTGGCGCGACTGGAGTTTGTTAAAGCCGCCGTGCTTGGCTTTTCTCATACGATCGGCACATTCGGCGTCGTGATGATGATCGGAGGCAACATTCCCGGGCGCACCAAGGTGTTGTCAGCCTACGTCGTAGAGTACGTCCAAGCATCGCGCTGGCGCGAGGCGAGTGTGGTTACCGGCGGTATGGTGATGTTCGCCTTTGCGGCAATCTTCACCTTAGCCCTCATCGACAGACACTGTGCCAGGAGGCACATGAGCGCAAGCGCACCAAGCCGGATAGAGCCATCTTAGGCTTGCCGCCGGACATATCCGATCACGACCGAGCAGCAGTATTGCAAGCCGGATCGATCCATCCTTGCGAGGCTACAATGAACAAGCTTGTTATGGCCGCGGCGGCTGCTGGAATCGGCTTCAATTCAGTGCACTCCGCGCCTCTGCCCGAAGCGAGGGCCGATGACGTCGGCGTTTCTCAGCAGCGCCTCGCCAAGCTAGACGAGTTCTTCGCTCGCGAGATCGCGAGTAAACGCGTGCCGGGCGTGGTGGTTGCAATCGCCAGAGACGGCAAGCTGATTCACTACAAGGCGTACGGGCAACTCGATCCTGCAAAAGGAAGATCGATGCGGCTCGATGCGGTCTTCGCGCTTGCGTCTATGACCAAACCGATGGTGGCCGTTGCGGGGCTTATCCTCATGGAGCAAGGTCGCCTGCCTCTACAGGCTAGGCTTACGGATTATTACCCGGAATTCGCAAACATGAAGGTGGGAGTGCCACAGCATGACGGCTCATTAGAATTTCAAACGCAGAGTTCTCCGATCTACATCCACGATCTATATCGCCACACATCCGGGCTCACCTGGCGCGCCCCTCGACAGCTCAGACCAAGTGGCGCGTCTCTATCCCGATTTCGCCGCTCCGCCACTAAGGGGCGATAAGCAGGCGTTCATCGAAGCCATTACCAAGCTGCCGCTAGCGCACCAACCGGGGACGGAATTCGAATACGGCTTCTCGACCGATGTGCTGGGAGCTGTCGTGGAACAGGTCAGCGAACAGCGATTGGGTGACTATCTTGCCACCAACCTGTGGCAACCCATCGAAATGCAGGATGCCACTTTCCATTTGTC
>Ga0209489_109938_pt1 | contig 11267 bp, 5 predicted proteins | sample SiratrowhiteBW_FD_187527 | JGI IMG/M metagenome (GOLD analysis project Ga0209489, IMG submission 187527) | Root nodule microbial communities of legume samples collected from California, USA - Siratro white BW (SPAdes) (version 2) | ecosystem: Host-associated > Plants > Roots > Nodule | place: USA...
CGATGATCAATTGTCAGCACAAAATATATTGGTATGAGAAACCCTAAATCAAAGGCCAGTTTTCTATAATGGGGACCATTCTCCATGTGTTGGAATGAGTTGTTGGCTTTGTGAAACCTTTGTGCATCTGACTAAGAATTCTCAGAGCACTTCTTGTGATGATAACAGGATAATGATCATCACTGTGTTGTTTAAAAAGTGAAATTGCCAAAGCTTTATGGTTACTGTCTGATTCATTCAACAAAAAATTTTGAGTTAGTGTAATCAGCATAAAATAATGTTGTACCATTGTTCCGACCAGAAATTATTATATATAAAAAATGGTCGCCTTTTATTTATTTTTTTAACAATTTTTTTAAATTCTTGAGACAGCTGCATTTATAAGTTTTATTGAACCTAAGTTATAAATAAATATAACTTAGAAATTCATATTAAGAAAACTGCAAATGAGTAATTTGTGTAACATTCCAAAAATAACATGCATAAAACTAAACATTCTATTAATCATAAGATTTATCAAATACACTAATTCTTTAAAAATTAAAGTATTATAAAATTCTACCTTCAGAATTTTACTAAAACATAATTACAAAACATTTCCAATTTTTTTTTAAATTTTATCTTAAACACTACTCATCCGAAGTGATTCTCTACAGATCCATCTGCAACACCATCTGCTCTCGCATCAAAAACACGATTATTGCAGATAGATATCAAAACACAGGTACAACAAACAAAGGGTAAGCTAAATAAATTTTTTACAATTATGAGTCATTTCAATTCATGCACAAAGATTAACACCACTCAAGCATTTCATTCAGTTACAAGTATCATCACAATATAAGACACTTACACACTACAAACTTAACTCTATTTTCGGAAGACTCGTGCATTGAATATACCCCATGCATTAAATATAACCCCCAAGATATGCACCTGTCATACATCTCCACGCTGTGAATCCACACAACCTCCACACAAACGCTTAGTCCCCTGAACTTTCCTAACCAGCTATGTTTCAAGTTGCAATCACAGTTCAGACCTCCTTCGACTCTACCACCTAGTAATAATCATCTATTTGATTCACATTACTAGTAGAGTTAAGATATCAATCTTTAACCAGATTCTTAGACAATGCATTTCTTAACTAACCCAGACACGAGTGTTTGAAAATACTATGCCTAGGCTTTGACTAACTTCATCAATACTCTATCAATATCACATCATAACATAGATCTTAGGTATTCACTCGCTTTTCAATGCCAATCTCAAAAATGAAAGAAAACACTAAACCATCAATAGATTTAAAAATTTTCAATTAATCAAATCAAATATATACATCACATTGCAAAAGAAACAAACAATCAAAACTGAAAGTCCAAAAGAAGTTTTTATTTATTTTTTTTTCACCTATTCGCTTGAACGAAAATAGTCCTGTTCTAAGACCATTTTCGCTTGGGCGAAGGATTTGTTGCCTGGACAAAAACACTCCAGGGCTTTCTTGCCTAGGCGAATTATACAGAAGAACAACTTATATCAGACAAATCATGCAGTTTCTACTACCTCAGAGCTATCATGTTTGTCTCAGATGACCAAAATAATAAAAATCAACATGCTTATACAATAAATGGTCTACCCTGAATACCAACTCAATAGATCAACATCCCATAAAGTTCACACAACCATCTCATAAATGCAACATTCAAATCAACACTAATCCAACATTTAAGACCTGCAGAAAATTTTACCACATACAAATTGTATAACTATTACAATCACTAACTTACAAAACTTAAATTTATAAGTCATACAAGCACAAATTTTAGGTTAGCTTCTCTTACCTGAACTGCAGTGGAAGTTCTCTCTAATAACCCCAAAAGCTTAAGATCTTCAGGAACTCGAACTCTAATGGAGATTCTGATTGGGTAGGCTTGCTCTATTCTCCGCCCCAAGTCCAATGGTGGACTCCGTTGGAGAAACTGATGCAAGGCGGATGCAGAAACTTAGAGAGAAGTAAGAGAAAAGGGAGGTGAGGGGTTTTAGGGAGGTGAGGGGTTTTAGCGAGATGATGGCTCAAGTGGGAATGAGACTTGACTAATAACTTTTTCTATGAATACGGTGTTTTTAATTTTTAATAATATAATAATCAGGTGCTCATACCACTTTTATCACTTATACTCATATAATAAACATTTCTAAGTTGTTACAATTTGCAACTTTTATTTGTATTATAAATATTTCTAACAAAAGAAATTATAAATTACATATTAAACATAGAATATAATACATATATTTTTTTTATTTAAATAGATATAAAATTCAAATTCAAATTATAAATTATATCTTAAATATAAAATATAGTTCACCTTATTTTTATTTATGACCATAACTGATGTAATATAGTAAATAATTTATTGTGTCGGTTATGATCATAATCGAAGTAAGATTATTAAAGAATATACAACGACAAGAGATACTACGTTGATTGCTCGTAGAACTGACATAGTATCCACCTATTACGTCAGTCGCTATATACTAATTGATGTAATAAGATCTTATTTTTACATGTTTTTTTTAATCATAATAAGTCGGTTTTAGATAACAACTGACGTAGTATCTTCCTTCCACAATAAAATGCATATGTTTAGGTTGGTTATATCAGGTTGATTCCTGTCTATAACCGACATAATATATGTATATATTACAATGTAATATGTCCAAAACTTTCTAAGTTATTTTTATCTACCTCAATATTGGAATCAACACATAATACTCTCCAAAACTAATATAAAGTCATTTTTCTATTAGTTGAAGAGTATAAAAAAAAAAATTAAACTTTAAAAATCTTATGAAAAAATAAACATTTTATCTTCATAGGCTAAGGATAAAAGATATCACGAGATTTATTTATACAACTCAGGTTAGATAACCACAATTCTTAGGTTTAGCACATTCCTGTATTAGATCAACATGTGTGACGTACCTTAAAAGATAAAAAATCTAAATCTAAAAATTAAAAGTTTAAATTATATCTTAAAAATTAATGCACACGAATGAATTAATTTTAAGTTCTAGATATAATTATTTGATTTATAACATATATATTATAATAAGATAATATTCTTTTTCAAAATATAATTATTATTTTAAAAAATAATTTAACCTAAAATCTATGAAACGTCGCAAACACATCGAACTCAAATTAAACAAATCTTGCAAAAAAAATCCTATATACATATAATTATTAAGTTGCATAAATTTATTTTAATATATTCATTTACTTTTATAATATATCTTATTCTTTAGTCAATATTTTAAAAAGAAAAAGTAATACTGATCCAAAAAGTGATATCAAACCCAAACATGAAAACTAGATTGATGAAATTTAACAGTTAAAACTATTATATAAAAAAAATAAAAAATGGATCAAATATGACAGGTAAGGAAGGTTTATAGTTTGAGTTGGGAACTAAAATATTTCCTAATAATATCATTAATTTAATATGAATATTGGCAATTAGCAAATTCAATAAATATTTCCTACCAATATTATTAATATAATAAAAAACACAAAAGATAATGATGATGTCCTCAAAAAAATGAAAAGTATCCAAATTAATATCTTAGATAATACAAAATTCTTTAATTCTTTATCAATGAAATCAAATCAAATATTAAAGGTAAGCAGTGACAAAATTTTATGTAGTTTTTATTATAGAGGATATTTTTCATAATAAAATGTGAAATACACAACTTAGAGATACACAAATGTGAAATATCATCGGATGTGGAGACACGGTTTATATTATCTTATTATGTAAAAACATGTATGTTAGGGGTATAAATATAATATTTTTCTAAATTAAGAAAAAAAAATATATTATGTAAAACGATTTATTATTTCAATATTTTTAAACAGAATGTATAGGGTTTCAAAAAGTTGAAATTTAAATACAATAAGAAAAAAAACTTTAAAATATTTCAGTATAATTTAGTTTAAAAAATCAAAATCTAAAACATAAACACTGCAACAATGTTATGTTAACACAAAATTAATATTCAGTTAATTGAGACATAAAGAAAAGGTGAGGAAATCCCTTTGTAAGTATCATATCTCACCAAACTTTTTTTTCATTGGTGTATTAGGCTTGATCAAGATACAACAAAATATCGTAACAGTTTTACTATATAACTAATTTCTGTTATAGAAACAAAATATAGTCGAATGGGCTCAAACTCTTTAAGTCCACTATAACACCTATAAATACAGGCTCAATCACCACACAAAAAGACTCTTTATATTTATGTACACTCTAACCCTAAACTGACTCGAGCGTTGAGTGTCTGCAAATTCTATCCCGGGACGTGGAGTTTGAAGTACTTGAAGCAACAACAAGAAAGGAGCAATCCTAGAAGACAAACATTGTTGTTGCTAGAGCCCGTCGGTCTATCGCGAGAACAATTACGTTCTTGCTTTCAAGACTCATTTTCTTGTTCCAATGACAATGAAGAATTCTCTTATTTTTTTCAATCGGTAGATGTGGTGTTCTCGGCAAGAACTTCAAAGTCAGTAACATTATTCATTCTTTCATTTAGTAACGTTTTGCATGTACTTTCTTTTAGAAATCTTGCTAAAAATCTTACTTCAAATCTTATTTAAATGATTTGTTATTTTATATATTTCCAAAGTCTGATTCGCCGATTAAAAATCGATAATCAAGATTAGGTTTAAAAAGACGTCATCGTTCCAAAAAACATGTTCTTTTATTTAGCTTCAAGAAACATGTTCTTTTATTTAGTTCCAAGAAACATGTTCTTTTATTTAGCTCTCCAGAAATGCACTTCTTATCTCATCTCATGCATCTGTTATTATATATTAGATATGTTCTTTTATTTAACATGATTTGATGATGTGTATTGCATTCAGTATCCTGGCCGCATGCATTAATCAACTATAATGACAGAGGCTCTATTGGTATAAACTTCTCTTATACATTTATAAAAGAAAAGAAAGAAGAAAAGTAATTGAAATTAGCTTATGTATAAATCAAAATCAATTTTTTGAATTAACTTTATGATTTAGGTTCTTCAAAAAGTTTATTTTAATATATATATATATATAAATTTTATTAACTTAGAAGAGAAGTTTGTTTATTTTTAACCTAATATAAGTAAGACTTAAATTTAAATATTTTCCAACCCTAAATTTAAATTCAACTCCGTGCCACACTGGAACCAACTTGCCATCGCATTCATTTATAACAACTCTTTTTTATATGTTGTATTGATATTTGTTTTAAGATATCAGATTATGTGTATCAAAATATCTTTATGTATAATATAATTAAATCATTGCTTTTGCTTTTTTGTTTGTGGACTTCTGCTTGGTAAGAAATCCTTGGACCAATAAATCTCTTGGGTTTGCTTTTGTCAATATGGAAACTAAAAATGATGCTACTCGCTATATCAAATATTTAGATTACGCTTTTTGTTTTGATCGGGTCATAATTGTGAAAAGAGTAATATTTAACACTATTAAAAATGATTTTTGTACGATTTTTCTCTAATGGTGTTGAAATCCTCTGCTTTTTACTGACACATGACATTACGTAATGACTTATTGATTATCCGTTAAGCCTCACAAATAGTAAATTGTCCTAAACTTTGAACTTTCTGGATAGATTTTCCTTCTACATTTGAATCACAACAATGCTGAGATTGTGGTATTAGTGATGGACTTCTTATGATAAACATATGCAAAAGAGAGAGGGAGAGGATCTCATAGTCAATTCTTCGTTGAATGTCGAACTCATCTTTTATTGCATTCACAACTTAATTTATTCACTCACATTTAAATAATAATATAATTTGATGATAGAATAGAGATTGTTTTTATGTGCATTGGCTTTGCCTTAAAATAGTAGATATCCGTAGCATACACAGAACTCAAATCACGGTTACATATTAGTTTAACTTTTTATGACACTATAAATCGGCCATTCCAGTTTATAAAATTGATGCCAGATTAAGTGATCAGCTTGCCTAAATATTCCTAACAAGATTCGAACTTAAAAGGATCCATGGAGTCAACTTGCTTGCATTCGCACGTGGTACTGGGTTTGGTGAATTAATGAGTTTCCTCACGTGCCAAATATAATCATACATTAAGTGGAGAAATCTTCGTGTAAACCTACTTTGTCAAATATAATAAAGGTTTTGTGAAAAATGTATTTGAAAAAAAAAAAAAACAATAAGTACATGTTATGGCAACTATCACTATACTAATATTGAATGTCAACTATCACTACTAACTGATATTAATTTCTAAGTGATCTTTTTCGCCGATCTCTTGAATAATCATACCGATCCCTTGAATAACGAGATTGGTCCTTTGAATATCGAGTTGGTCTCCCTCTCTCTTCTGCATATTTTTATTAGAAGAAGTCAATCAATCTTCATTTAGCATGATGACTTCTTCTGATAAATACATGCAGAAGAGAGAGGGAGACCAACTCATTATTCAAGGGACCAATCTCGTTATTCAAGGGATCGGTATGATTATTCAAGAGATCGGCAAAAAAGATCACCTATCAGTTGATGGTGATAGTTGACATAGTATTAATTGGTGATAGTTGTCATAACATGTATTTATTCAGTTTTTTTTTTCCAAATACATTTTTCACAAAACCTTTATTATATTTGAGGAAGTAGGTTTACACGAAGATTTCTCCACTTAATGTGTCATTATATTTGGCACGTGAGGGAACTCATTAGTTCACCAAACCTAGTACCAGGTGCGAATGCAGGCAAGTTGACTCCATGGATCTTTTTAAGTTCGAATCTTGTTAGGAATATTTAGGCAAGCTGATCACTTAATTTGACATCAATTTTATAAACTGGAATGGCCGGTTTATAAAATGTGGTGCTTTTGTTCAAACGGTTCTACTTTGTGTCATAACTTTTGTTTAATTTATCTAACCTGAGTTGTATTAATAAATTCCCTGATATTTTTATGCTTAGCCTATGAATTCAAAATGTTTATTCTTTCATAAGATTTTTAAAGTTTAATTTTTTTTTATATTCTTCACTAATATAAAAATGACTCTATGTTACTTTTGGAGGGTATTCTGTGTCGGTTCCAACATTAATGTAGATGGAGGCAATTTAGAAAGTTTTGGATATATTACGTCGTAATATGTACACGTACCATGACTGTTGGAGGCAAAAACCAACGTGATAACCCAAACATATGTATTTTAACATGGAAGGAGATACTACGTCGGTTGTTATCTAAAACTGACTTAGTATGATTAAAAGAAATTTAAAAATAAGATCCTATTACGTCAATTAGCACATAGCAACCAACGTAACAGGTGGATATTATGTCAGTTCTACGAGCAATCAACGTAATATCTCTTGTCGTTGTATATTCTTTAATAATCTTACTTCAATTATGATCATAACCGACGCAATAAATCATTTACTATATTACATCGGTTATGGTCATAAATAAAAATAAGTGTATTAAATTTTATATTTAAGATGTAATTTATAATTTAAATTTGAATTTTATATATTTATTTAAATAAAAATATATGTATTATATTTTATGTTTAATATGTAATTTATAATTTCTTTTGTTAGAAATATTTATAATGCAAATAAAAGTTGCAAATTGTAACAGCTTAGAAATGTTTGTCATCTGAGTAGAAGTGGCAAAAGTGGGATGAACACCTGATTATTGTTTTTATTGTATTATCAAAAACATGTATTCATATAAAAAGTTATTAGTCAAGTCTCAATTCCCACTTGAGTCACCACCTCTCTAAAATCTCTTACCTCACTTTTCTCTAACTTCTCTCTAAGTCTATGTGTCTGCCTTGTATCAGTTTATCGAATGGAACTCACCGTTGAACTTGTGATAGAGAACAGAGCAAGCTTACCCAATCAAAATCTCCATTAGAATTCGAGTTCCTGAAGATCTTAAGCTTTTGGGGCTGTTAGAGAGAACTTCCACTACAATTCAGGTAAGGAAAGCTAACCTGAAATTTGTGCTTGTATGGTTTACAAATTTAAGTTTTGTAAGTTACTGATTGTAATAATTGTACAATTTGTATCTGATAAAGTTTTCTGCAGGTCTGAAATGTTGGATTAGTGTTGATTTGAATGTTGCATGTATGAGATGGTTGTGTGAACTTTATGGGATGTTGATCTATTGAGTTGGTAGTCAGGGTAGACCATTTATTGTATAAGCATGTTGATTTTTATTATTTTGGTCATCTAAGACAAACATGATAGCTCTGAGGTAGTAAAAACTGCATGATTTGTTTGATATAAGTTGTTCTTCTGCATAATTCGCCTAGGCGAGAAAGCCTTAGAGTGTTTTCGTCCAGGCAACAAATCCTTTGCCCAAGCGAAAGTATTTTCACTTAGGCGAAAATGGTCCTGGAACAGGAGTGCTCTCTGGACTATTTTCGCTCGAGCGAGGGTGATTCTCGCTCGAGCGAATAAGTGAAAATAATAAATAAATAAAAAACTTCTTTTGGACTTTCAGTTTTGATTGTTTGTTTCTTTTGCAATGTGATGTATATATTTGATTTGATTAATTGAAAAATTTTAAATCTATTGATGGTTTAATGTTTTCTTTCATTTTTGAGATTGGGATTGAAAAGTGAGTGAATACCTAAGATCTATGTTATGATGTGATATTGATAGAATATTGATGAAGTTAGTCAAAGCCTAGACATAGTGTTTTCAGGAAAGAAAACACTCGTGTCTGGGTTAGTTAGGAAGTGCATTGTCTAAGAATCTGGTTAACGATTGTTATCCTAATAACTCTACTAGTAATACGAATCAAATAGATGATCATTACTAGGTGGTAGAGTCGAAGGAGGTCTGAAATGTGATTGCAGCTTGAAACATAGCTGGTCAGGAAAGTTCAGGGGACTAAGCGTTTGTGTGGATTCACAGTGTGGAGATATATGACAGGTGCATATCTTGGGGGTATATTCAATGCACGAGTCTTCCGAAAATAGAGTCAAATTTGTAATGTGTCAGTGCCTTCTTATATTGTGATGATACTTGTAACTGAATGAAATGCTTGAGTAGTGTTAATCTTTGTGCATGAATTGAAATAATTATAAAAAACTTATTTAGCTTACCATTTTGTTAATACCCGATTTTGTCCAGGTAAAATATACCAATAAATTTTTTTATTAATAATTAATTTATTCAATTTTTGTAGATGCTTTAATCACAAAAAAAAAAGAAATAAATAAAATTGTTTTTAAATTAAATTAATTGAAGTTTCTTGGTAAAATAAAAGAAATGTTTTAAGAAAAATAATAATAATTGAATTTTTAAAGAATTAAAGGTTTGATTGTTTTTTTTTAAAAAGAAGAAACTAATTAAAGAATTAAAAAATAATAAATAAAATTGCTTGCCACATGGCAAGTTAAGAGTGGAGAGCTTTTTGAGCCACGTGGCAGGCTATGAATAGAGAGTTTTGGTTTAGTAGAAGGATGGAAATTTGGTTGGCACATGAGAGAGAGGATAGAAAAGGAGAAATTAGATTGAGAAGTTTTTGGGAGTGGATTGAGAAGTTTTTGGAAAAGGAAGAAGTTGGAAAGTTTGGCAAACGGAAGGTGAAGAAAAAGGCCTAAGATCCTCTAGAAGAGAGATTGGTGGTTGTGTTGCAAAGGCTTGTGTTGCTAGTTGTGTCGCAATAGATAATTATATTGTTTTCCGATTGTATATGGTCGCAATAGATAATTATATTGTTTTCCGATTGTATATGGGTTTTCATGGTTCGGTGAACTTGCTTTTTACTGTTCATTTGTTCATTTGTTCAGGTGTTTCAATGGGTTTACGTTGAGATGGGTTTTTCAATGGGTTTACGTTGAGATGGGTTTTAATCTTTGCCTGTATATGGGTTTCAATGGGTTTACGTTTGCCATGGGTTTTATTCATTGTGTTTGTTTTGATCGGGTCATAAATGTAGAAATGGTAATATTTAGTATTGGTTTCACAATGAGTCTAACTAACCAAAAATAATTTTTGTAAGATTTTTATTTATGGTGTTGAAATTCTTCACTTTCTTATTGGTTATCCGATAAGCTCACAAATAGTAAATTGTCCTGAACTTTCTAGATAAATTTTCTTTTCTATATAATTAATAAGCCATTAAATAATGTTTGATGATAAAAAGTAGAGGATTTTAATACTATTAGAAAAAGTTGTATAAAAATTATTTTTAGTTAGACTCATTCTGAAAACAGCAGTGTTAAATATTATCCTTTCCACGAATCAAAATAAAAAATGTGATCTAAATGTTTTATACAGCGACTAGCAACAATCTCTAATTTTCATATACTAGATTTATTGGTACGAGGATTAAGCGGCCGTCGACAACCTAAAAAGCAAAAACTATGATTTAATCAATATTATAATAAAAATATTTTGATACACATAATTTGTTATCTTAAAACAAATATCTCATATCAATTCACGAAACCTTCACCGCGGAGCACCTTAAAAAATTAGGCAAATCTTTATTTCTTTCCGAATTCAAATCCTAGATTAAAGGTAGGCTTTTGAAGATGCAAAATTAGCAAATTGAAACCAAGCTTGCGGCAACCGTTTCCTACCAAAATTCACAATTGAATCCCGCTATCTTTTTAACCCCAAATACAATCTAAACTGTAGATGTGGTGTCCTATGCAATATCTTCAAAATTAGTAACACTATTCATTCTTTCATTTAGTAACATTTTGCATGTACTTTTTTTAGAAAATTTGCTAAAAATCTTACTTCAAATCTTATTTAAATAATTTGTCTTTTTATAGATTTCCGAAAACTGTTTCGCCGGTCAAAGACCGACGATCAAGATTAGGTTTGAGAAGACGTCATCGTTCCAAAAAACATGTTATTTTATTTAGTTGCAGAAACATGAATCTGTTACTATATATTAGACAAATTTTCTTTTATTTAACATGATTTGAGGATGTGTATTGCATTCATTTTCCTCACTATGCATTAATAAACTATAATTGCAGAGGCTCCTTCTAGTATACATTTATAAAAGAAAAGAACAAAAGAAAAGTAATTGAAATTAGCTTATGTGTAAATTAAAATCAATTTTTTGAATTAACTTCATGATTTAGGTTCTTCAAAAGGTTTATTTTAATATATATATATATATATATATATATATATATATATATATATATATATATATATATATATATATAACTTAAGAGAGAAGTTTG
>Ga0209489_109939_pt1 | contig 11267 bp, 11 predicted proteins | sample SiratrowhiteBW_FD_187527 | JGI IMG/M metagenome (GOLD analysis project Ga0209489, IMG submission 187527) | Root nodule microbial communities of legume samples collected from California, USA - Siratro white BW (SPAdes) (version 2) | ecosystem: Host-associated > Plants > Roots > Nodule | place...
ATAAATAAATAAAAAAATATATATATATATATATATATATATATATATATATATATATATATATAGTATTGAATTTAAGGATGTCGAATAGTAATGCAAGTGTCAGAAAAAATACACCATTATATTCAAACAAACACATGTATGAAAATAAAATTTAGATCAGATCAAACGTTAAATAAGCTCGAATCGAAAATGTGTAAGAGGATCACACAAAGAAAACACACCAACAATTTCAGATTACCAGCATAGAGGAGCAGAGAAGATTTCATAACTACGAAAAAAAAGAAAGAAAAAAAAAAACGGCATATTTAGATACAATAGTTAGACAAAGATAAACAACTAAACTTAGAGAAATCAAAAAACAAAGAATAGAGACAACTAAGATTAATGATAATCAACAGCAAGAAATGATGCAAAACTAATCTTTAAGCACTAACTCAACAATTTGATATTAATCAATATATAACATTATGCATCGAAATGAATGTTGCAATAGTTTTGTGCAAACAAGTATCCATTAATCTTATAGTAGGGCAGCATAGTAATATCCATAGTAAACTTCTAGTATAATAATGAGAACACTTGCCGAAATGTTTCAACAAATTTATGATGGAAAACAGTTTAGTACTAACATAAGAAATAAACACTCCATTCCAAACCGATTCAACAATTTTATAGAACCTAAAATTTGTGGCCAGTTCTGATGAGGAAGGATCAAATCTATCATGATGATGTACTCACAAAACTACACACTGTGAATGCAAATATCTAACCAAAAACAAGAAAAAGAATCAGCTACTGAAGAAGAAACAAAAAGGTTTTTCTCGAATGCTTCATGGAGTTTAGATGGATTTAATGACCCTAAAGACCCCTACCCAAAATATGATCCATGCTTTTTGCCGTAATTCATCAGCTGAAACAGTTAAATAAATCATTGAAATTTAAAACAATTACTTTTCTTTTCAAATTACATGTAATAAAAGTTACTCTTCACATTTTCTGTGCAAGCAAAAGATCCATTCCAACAGGGTTCTTAAGCCTTAGAAGAAGCATGTCAAACATGCTCAACTGTTTCCCCTACTTGATATGATACAATTGTAAAGGGCATATAATGTAGTTGAATTGCTTTCAATTTGTAAAAAATGAGTTGAACTATATAAATTCAGAAGGGGAATTGGCATCGGGTTTTACATCACCTAATCCACCTGCATGATGCAAAACCTGAGGAGGCAATGTCCCTAATCCATTGCTCAATCCATCAGTTCCAGACCCAAAAAACTGGCAAAGGAGCCTTGCCATGATCCCAAGAACCTGCATTTGATTCTGGCAAGCCTCAACATGCATCTGCATCATCTGCTTCTCATGCTCAACCTGCATTGCCACCATCCTCTGCCTCCACTCCATCTCCTCCTCCTCCATCTTCTCCTCCACGCGCTTCCGCCACCGCCGCTCCGCATCCAGCTCCCGCTCCAACCTCATCCTCTTCTCCAGCTCCCTCCTCGCCCACCTCAACTGCCGCTCCTCCAACTCCATCTCCCGTTCCTCCAAACACTCCCGCCGCCGCTCCCGCCGAAATTCCACCTCGCGCCGCTTCCTCTCCCGTTCCGCCTCCACCTTCTCGCGTCGGAACTCCCGCTCCCGCCGCCTCTCCTCGCGCTTCACCACCGCCTCCCTCAGCTCCACAACGGAGCCCAACTTCCTCACCTTCAACACATCCTCGTCTTCATCACCACAGTCCTCCTCCTCCTCCTCGTCATCATCGTCATCATCGGAATCGACCTCAAACCCTAATCTGGCGGTGGTGAGGGGTTTAGGCGATTCCAACAACTGGACGTCGCCGAAGACTTCTTTATACTTGAGAAAATTCTCCCAATGATTGTTGCCGTCCTTCCAATTGAAGTGGTGAGGCGCGAGGCGGATCTTCTGCTTGACGCCGAGGTACTGGTGGCGCATGTTCTGGACCTTGATGGAGACGTCGCGCCAGGACCACTTGAAGGGGAAGGAGGAGGGGTCACGGTGGTGGTGGACGGCGTTGACGTGCTCTGCCACGGGCTTGAACTTCTTCTCGCGCGTTTTGAGCTTGGCCAGGGTCCCTGAACGGAGGAGGTCTGAGTATTTGGACAGTAGGGTTTGCTCCTCCACCTCCGACCACTTCTTGCGCTTCATTGATGCTGGATTCCGCTGAGATTGCTTGCTTGATCGATTGATTGCACGATGCACAATGGATTTCCTTCAAATTTGGACCCTCTTCATACTCTTTTCTTTCTCACAAACAAAGCCCTTTCAGACAACCAGAGTGAAGTGAATGCCCTTTCCCTTTTACTTTACATCTTTTAATTACCATTTAATGGATAATTTACACATTTCCAAATTCTGTTTACCTTTTCCTAATTTCATTCAAATCTTTAAAATTAATTTTTTTTTTATGTTGGACTTTAGTTTGGAGACTTCAAATATATTAAAAAAAGTTAATTTTACACTTTTATAAATAAAAATGATTGGATCAACTTTAATTCTAGTTTAGTTAGATCAAGGTTACAAACATTTAAATGATTAGGATCAATATGTTCTTACTAGCACATTTTCTACCCTTCAACATTCTAAAAGGACGTAGAATGAGTTCATAGCCTCAAAACCCCCCTTGTATCTCACAAGGGGTGCAACTTCCTTCAGCCTCAAAATTCCAGCGACCAAAGGATCCACGTCATTTTCAGCAGCACATACTTTCAGCCTTGTGCATATGGCTATATCTTGGTTGCCTCAATCTTCAAAGACATATTCATCAGTTACAGCACTTGCACTGAAATTTTGTAGGCCAAATGTTCACATATTTTGTTCTATACTTCTGTGAGATGCCAAGTATTCAAATAATCGTTGGATCTTTACTATGTCTTTAATTTCACGATAGAGTTCAATTTTATTCATATCAAACATGATTTTCGTGAATATGATTCTCGCATGAAATCGACTTTGCTACCAAACATAAACAGTATGTTAAACCTAAAAATCATGTCTAAAGTGATAAAAGATGCAAAAACTACAATTATTTGCTTCACTTAAACACAAATCAAATTTAACGTAATATAATTCCAAACTCTCACAAAATCAATTTTATGAAATTAATTTCATTCAATGTCATTTTTTTTTAAAAGGGACACTAAAACTCTCATTTGATTGGTCGGTTAGCTGGTTATTGTTAATTTGTTTCTCCTGTATGTGTGTCTACCACGTAAATATGGCATTTGCTTTGTCAGCTCATTCCCAATTTCTGGCAACGAGTAACAAAATCCCCGAGAAACTACATCCCCGAAAATTGCCATAAACCTTCAATCAACAACTTTTCGTAGTGACGGTTGATATCTAAACTTAAATACCAAGTTCACATCAAACAAAGATGGAGAGGAATGCATAAAATGGTGATGGGTCAATTAACAGATATGCAAAACCTATTATGAAGCCTTTTTATTTTATGTCTTTTTAAGTGTTGGACAATCGAAGAAAAGGTATTTCTTCTTACATCTCACTAATTTCTTGGATTATTTCCTATTCATTTTGGAAGGAACTTTTTGGAATCTAAAAAAACATTCAGGCAAGCCTACTTAGAAAATGAACGAGGTGATAAAAGTTAAAACCTTCAAGAAGACCAGCACTGTAGGATAACGAAAAAACAATTAAGGAAATTTATATATCTATCAAATATTAATAATCAAAGGTAATATAGGTAACCACAGCTAGGACGAAAATAATACATTATAAATCTGGGCTCAATACGTGCTTCGACCACAACTCAATCATCTCAATTGTAGCACTGTATATACAGAAGAAAATGATAGGCAAACCAGGAAAGCAAGAAGTCCTCTAACTGAACTTGATGCGCGTGTCATGAAACAAGACCCTCCCGAGCGATACTGGTCACACGAAGTACAGCTTGCGCACTTAGAGGAGAAAGTTTTGACTGACAGAAGCTTTCCCAAGAGCTCATCTCTGGATGTTCATTCACAGTATGATCATTGGCAGTGAGATCATTGATAGTGTGCTCATTGACAGTGTGCTCATTGACAGTGTGATCATTGATAGTGTGCTCGTTGACAGCAGATGCCATGAGATCATGAAATTTCTCATACACATTTTGAAGCTCAAGGAGTAGAGCTCGAGCTGCTTCCCTGGACTCAGGGAGCTGGTCACTCAACTGCGACGCAGCTACTTGGATCAATTTGTCAATCCCATATGTCTTTATGCCTTCTGCACCCTTTTTAAATAAAAGTTCAAGGATCAAAACAGCAACTGTTAATTAATAATGCTCCGAATCCAAATTGCAAAAGTAGGCTGGTCATATTCATTACCCTTTCTAGTTCAATAAAATCCTTCCAAATTCCAATTAGATAATGCAGGGTAATATACTTAAATATGTAACTGTCATTTAAATCTTTTATAGAAAAACCCCCACCCTTTGTCAAGGTATGTATTGATAACGTAAATAAAAAATAGCAATAAAATAGAATTGAGCTCTTTGCATATATAACTATTTAAGCACAGAGCCTGAAAATAATTTTGAAAAGAACAATACGGAAAGAGAATAGAAAAATGAATATATATTTTCTTTACAAACAGTTTCAGAGCATTGCACGATAGACTTAAAATAGATACGAAACCGTTGTTACTAGCAGATCAAACAGATTAGAACCAGTCAAGAAACACAATATATTTACTTAATAATCAAAGAAAAATTTTTTATAACATGACGTACACTATCAATCAAGACAAGTGCTCCTCATCGGCAAAAAAAAAAAAAAAAAAAAAAACTATCCTACTATTTGGTGAGGCCAGGTTGGCCATATATAAACAAAAAAAATATTATTTATTCACAAGGTCATGACAAACCATCCTAAAATCATAAACATAGGAAGGTTTCTTGGATAAATTTTGGACAAGCTGAACAAATTTAAAAACTCTACAATATATCCATAATCAAGGCAGACATTTTGGAACTTCATAGTCATCGGTGTGGAAAGTTCTTTTCCTGCATCATTACCTAACGTTTAAAGTTTCACTTTTTTGAAGATAAAATCACTTTGTGACAAAAGTCATCGATAAGAGCATGTCTTAAAGCAAAAATCATAAATGTTTCTCATACCAGTCGTGGAACACTTCGAGAAAAGCACATAGATGCCTTTGCACGGATACGAGGATTCTTGTTCTTAAGATATGGTTGCAATTTTGGCAATAGAGAAATTGGGGAAATCCATGTAGTCATTGATATCAAGGCTTTTTCAGCTGCCTCACATACAAAGCGTTTGTCCTGTGAAGCCTTGAGAAGAAGTTGTACAAGCTGCATTCACCATATATGTTTCAGTACAACAAGTTAATTTGAAATAACACTATCAAGTCTATATTGAAATTCTATTTTGCTTAAATGAGGAAATTTATTAGGCCACATAACGATAGTTGACTTACCAGAGGATCCAGTGAATCTATTATAAGATCATTATATGCGCTGAAAATATCAGCAGATGTCATAATCGCAGTTTTACAAACAGCGCTTCTAGGACTTTTCAGGGACTTTGCAATAGATGAGATCACATCTCCCCTGTTTACCAGATAGAATATGAACAATTTAATAAATCCAACTAGAAGGCATGAAAAATTAATCAATGATATTTTAATTTAGAAAAACCATATTTTAACCAGAAAGAAAAAAAAAAGAGTTTGTTACTTACAGCATATCAAGCATTGCTTCCTTATGAAATATAGATAACCGCCGTACGTTATTTAGTGTATCACAAACCAGGACCCAATCCTTTGAGTCAAGTCCAGCTAAGAGGGTCTGTAACAAAATCAAATAACTATTTTCACACATACAAGCGTTGCATTTCTTACATAAGTCTAATAAAAAAAGGTAAATTGCTAAAAACAAAAATGAAACGCCCACATTATTTAAGCATTTAAGCTACACCAGTTTCAATGGTTATCAATATTCAAAACCATGCTAGTTCTTTGACTTCATAAGTGGATAAAAAATACCTTGAGACAAGTATCAATATCTTCTAGATCATTCAAGTTCTCAGATTCAATGTATTCTACTTCTGCATTTACAACCTCCGCACCAGAGTTAACAGTCACAGTCTGATTTCCATTAACAGCTGGAGAAACCAAGGAGGAGGAAGTCTTTTTCTTTTGCCGTTCTTCAATATTTTCATCAGCATTGTCTACAGGAGGCTTGGTTAAACATGTCTTACTGGAGTCCTCATTCTTTCTTTCAGTTCCAAGAATTGTATTGAGATCTCTAAGAGCTTTCTCTGACATCCCTGTCAGCTTTAGTCTGAGATCAAAAGAAAGAAATCTAATCAAACTCAACAATAAGAAGTACTCAGAACAAAATTTATTTTCTGAAAACGAGTTCAATGTAAAGAATGAATTTAACAACCAAAAACAAACTCACAAGTCAAGATCTGAACTTAACGACAAAAGGCACAGTCATGAAAATATGATGCACTTCCTTAACGCTACCTCCCCCAACCCCAAAAAAGAAATACTAACTCTATTAGTCCATTGAATTAAAGTGACGCTTTCTCATTCTCAAGTCTGATTCACGCCTAGTTTTCCATCTATCCCCAAACTTTGGTATTTCAACAATGTTATTCTTCTTGTTCTCAATCTCACTTATCCGATAAAAAGACAAATATAATCGAAGTTCCAAAGAAATCCATTCTATCAAAGCCAATTCCAATTTTAGAATCGAACTTCACTTCAAGCACAACAGCCAGATACAAAGCAAATCACCACACGCAACACTCTTGACACAAAAAAACAAAGCACAATTCGAAGTACTAAACGTGATTCACGAGCGTCAGGACAGATAAACACTACATACAACGCAGATCAAACATTACCAAAATCAGAATACAACGCAGACAAAAGCCATAAACCAACAGATTCAATGCAAAATTGACCGCGCACAGCCAAATCCCCCAAAAAAATCTCCAAGAAAAAAGAAAATACAAAAAAAAAACAGCAAGATCTCGGTATATTCCGCACTACACTCCCCGAATCTCCATTCACAAACACTCGCATTTCAATCCTAAACCCTAACACCATAGCATTCAATTCGAATACAGAAAAAACAAACGAGGCAGTAATCGCAAATGCGCGCACGGATCACTTCAATTACAGTGGACAGTAGAGAGAGAGAAAGAGAGAGAAAGAGAGAGAGAGATTACCAAATGAAGAGAGAAGGAGAGAGAGAGTGATCGGAGCAAAAATGCAGAGAATGCGACGAGTAGCTGAGAGAGTTGTGAGCGAGTTACGAAGACTCAGTCAACTCAGTGTGAAGAAGACGAAGAGAGAGAGAGATAGTATTAGTATTTTAGTAACCGACGAAGGAAGAGAGGTGACAGTAGTCGCACACCCAAAACGACGGCGTATAAGGTGAACCGGACCGGGGCCGGCAAAATAGCGGGGCCAATAATAAATATAAATTACATTTGCATTTGCATGTGAATGTGAATGTGATTGGCAGCGGAATCAGGTGAACCAAATTAATTTCCCTTTTTTTTCTTTTTTTTTTTTAATTTTAAATTTTTTACCTCAATAGTTTTTGTTGGAATCACCCATCACCCCTCTCGTTATTATTTTTTTAATAATTTTAAATTTTGATTTGACAGTAGTAATTAAAACGATGGTTCTTTCGAAATTTAAATTTTGGTATATTATCGTTGTTTCTAAAGTTAGGTAGCATGTTTCTCGAGCAATCAATGACTCTCCAACACGAGAAAGGTGTAAGTTTTGTGTTTTGAAATGATGCTTTATCATTTTGGACAAGGATTAAATAATTAATTAATTCTGTTAAATAACAATGGAATTGGTAAAAAAATGTATGGAGAGAAGCGTTAAGTGGACAAAGATTTTTGTGTGCATATGTCAACTTAGGTATTTTTCAAGAGTCAATAAATTATTCTTTGACTAGTTAATTTAAAATAACTTTTCTTTTTCTTTACAATAGATTTGAGAATCAAATTCTTAAATATTTTCTTATAAGATATAATTATCTAGCCACTATTACAATAAAGGTTGGATTAGTACTTGACTGAGATCCTTAAATATTGATATTCTTAAAATTAAAAATAGTTAATTTATTAGTTTTATTTAATAAAATGTCAAGTATACTAAAATCATTTTTTAAAAAGTTTAAGTTGGTATATAATGGGAATTCCAATAAAACACCATTTTTTTAGTTTTCATTAAAGAGAAGTTTACCAATAATGTTTTTTTATTTTTTATTTATTTTCCAGTTACAGTATTTTCACACTGCTTTCTTTTTCAAATATTTATATAAAAAATATCAAAGACAACTCAAAAATAGGAAAGATGATGGTAGTGAAACTAAAAACAGACAACAAAAACATGAAACAAAAATACTGCATCTCATTGTATAGCTCAAGAGGAAAAAGCATGAAGTGGTGGTCACCATTTAACCAAATTGCAAGGTGCCCACCAAAAAGGTGACTCTTTTTAACAATCATGGATACTTTTGGCAACCAAAAAATATATCAGCAATTTTTTATGAATATGATTTATCTGTATTTCAACATTTAGTCTCATATTAAGACATACAAAGTCCAACTAAAATTTAATTTCAATATAATATGAAATTTATGTTCCTATGCATGTAGTGAGAGATCTCATGGTTGCACTTCTTGTTGGTTGGAGCTATGCAATTGCTTAATTAGTTAGTTAGTGTTCATTGTAATTGCATAAAGTTAAACTAAATGATCCATAATTATTGGAGAAAACACCTTGAGAATTGAGATGGGTCCAGAACTTGCAATATAAAAAGGTTGCAAGTGATTTTTTTTTCATTAATGTAATAATGTGTATGTGCTGTCAATCTTGTCCTTTGTCTTGGCCATCTCACTGTTGGAAGTGTTTGGTGGTTAGGATAAGGAAAGCCTTCTGGATTTGACATCTTCCATTGATTCTTAAATCTAAACCTATTTTTTCACATTCTTTTAAAGAATCAATCCATGTTCTCAATAATAGTGCAAAATAACAATATGTTTACACTCTTAATTACTGAAATATACGGATCTGATTAATTTAAAACAATGATATTAGTAGTTGGGGATGAAAATGAGATGGATCGGTATTATCAAGATTTTAATGTTTAACATAAAAAGAACATAAAATATCTTATAAAAAACAATAAACAGATTTAAAACCTATTATTATACCTCAATATTTTGTTCTTGTTGAAGTAGAGAGGGTAGGAAGATAAAAACAATAGTGAATGAGAGAAGTGTGAGGTTGATCCCATTCTAAGTCCAAGCAAACAAACTAGGCTATCATTTGATGTTAAATGGACTTGGTCCCCTATGGGGGGATAAATGTATCTTGTTTTTAATTTTTTATGAATTGTTTTAATATATTAACAATAATAACAATTTTTATTATCAGTAGTATTTATAATATTATTATTTTTTATTTTAGACTAGACAATAAATATGCATGCACGAGGTTTAATTACTCAATTATATTTCTATAATAAATTTTTTTATAGGTTTAATACTGACTTTGAACCTAAAACAAACTAAAATTTTAGTCAAGGTAAATTGAATCAACGAAAAAATATTTTTATTTCTAAATTATTTATTATTATTAGAGTTTGATATATGTACTGTACTAAGGTAATTTTCTAATTTAGAAATGCAAAAAGTAAAGAAAATATTATCAATATATTAATTTTTATATTTAACTTATGCAATCTTATTTTTAGAATGGAGTTTTCCTATTTCATCTTAGTTATTTTATTTTTAGATCTATGGAATTATGAAAAACTCTCAATTTTTTATTTTACGTATTTACAATATCTACTTATAAGGGAAGACTTTGAACCAATTGAGACATCTATTGTTGAGAGGATTAAGATTTTTTTTTAGACCAATTATGGAAGATCACACAAAGATAGAAGTTAAAGCCTACAAATGACACAGGATTGTGGAATAACATACTAATAGTTACCATCAGAAAGATTCTTAAAGCTTACTCTTACTATAATTATACTTCGTGGTGATCTCTTTATATGAGAAGTGAGTCTCCAACCTTTTTTTTATGTTGCCTTATAAAAGGAAGAATAGTTGTTTACATCAAAGCTACAAGAGAAATAATCTACAGTTATTAGCTACAAAAAAACAAGATACATATAAAGGGGAGCACAATTTATTTAATGAAGAGTATTATGTTTTTTGTTTTAAAGTTTTTAAAACAACATCTTCGACATGTATAATGTATTATTGAAAAGGCTACTATAAGATGATAAATTTGATGATTAATCAACTAACAATATATATTTTCGAGTTATCTTATCATTTTGTTGTTATATGGTTAATTTTACCTTTTAACATGATATATCTTTATTCTTTGATATTTTGTTACATGATTACTTTTGTTTTTAATATGATATATTCATGGTTTAATACATTTGATAAGTGTATCATCATATTATGCTTGATCTCACTTGATATAAATATATGTCATAAAATATACTTTAACGTGATATTGATGTTATGTTACATATGATATAATATCATCACTTTCATCTATATTATAATTTGTTACACATGTATATTCTAACTCATGCCTAATATATTATGAGCAAAAACTATAAAGATGTGACATACATATATTTATTTTTTAAAATAATTGAAAAAAAAAATCAACTAATAATTGTTTGACACTATAAAAAGAGATAATGTTTTAAATTCAAGATAAATATATATTGTTTAAGATTTTCATCAATGTAAACAAATAATAGTTTTTATGTTAATTAAGGTTGTCGCAACCGGGTCACGACGGGAACGACAAACAAAAATAAACAAAAATAATTTTATTTTAATTTTCAAAATAGAGGAGTCGCCACCACAGTTTATTAGGAAAAATTATGGAAAACCAAAAACAAGATAAGGCAAGTTCGCAAAATCGGATTTAGAGTTCGGGAGTCGGTTACGTATGGGGAAGGTGTTAGCACCCCCACAACGCCCGTCCTAAGACGGTACCTTTAATTAAATAAGTAATCTGAGTGTGATTTTTTAAAATATTTATTTTCCCAAGAAAGAGATTAAAATAAAACAAAAAATATTTTTTTTTCGGTTTTAGGGAGCCCGACAAGGTTTGACCTTGCTCCTACGTATCTCCATTTAAGGGTGGAGAATCAGGGTTACGTAGTTCTTTGATGATAAGATTGTTGGTTGTTTTGATTTGTATTTTTGAAAGTT
>Ga0209489_109940_pt1 | contig 11265 bp, 8 predicted proteins | sample SiratrowhiteBW_FD_187527 | JGI IMG/M metagenome (GOLD analysis project Ga0209489, IMG submission 187527) | Root nodule microbial communities of legume samples collected from California, USA - Siratro white BW (SPAdes) (version 2) | ecosystem: Host-associated > Plants > Roots > Nodule | place: USA...
GGGGGGGGGAGGGTGAATTGAACTTTCAAAATCTTTTCGCAAATACAAAATGTTCTTGAAGTAGAGAATGAAAATTCTTGATTCAATCAATCAACTCGTGTAATTCTGGACTGTCCAGTAAACAATCAATTATGCACAGCGGAAGTTGTTAGAAAGAAATCCAGAATACAGTTTTCAGTACAGAGATATGTTATTTCAGAATCAAGATGATTAAACACAATCCAATAGATTTAAAGAATGAACAATAGAAATAACGTAGAAGCACAGTTGATTTAGATATATGTAAACAGATTCAGAATACAAACATACACGCAGAAATTCTTAGCGAATAGCAAGATTCAGTGATTAGTTTATTAAGCGAATGCAAGCAGATAATAAAATGATCAAGAAGAGAGAAGAAGAAATCAAGAACACAAAGATTTATCTTGGTTCACCTTTCCCCAAGGGCTACGTCCAATCCTTTGCAAACTAGCAAATATTTCCACTAAAAAGATCACAAAATCAGTTTACAACCCTTGCTCCCAGCAAGTTATCACTGCTCCCCGCAGTACACACTACTCCCTGCAGCACTCACACCTCACTGAACCCTTCAGCTAGTGTGAAACCAGTGCAAAAACCCACTGCACCAACACCACTTGCAACTCGCAAGCAAATACTGCTCCCCACAACACTCAAACTCTACTGAACCCCTCAGCAGATGTGAGACCAGTGCAGAAACCCACTGTACCAACTCAATTACAAACCCATTAATTGAAAATAGCAAACAGATTACAAAAATAGTAAGATCAACAATTGATCACACAGTACTTCTACACAGAACAAATTACAATGACTAAAGATTAAGTGTAGAAGACTTAGCTTTGCTCCAGAACTAAAGTCGCAAGAACCTCACTCAAGGATGCTACAAAATTCACGTTCTTGGAGGTTTCTTGTTTTGAAAAGCTTTGTCAAAGATGATCACACAAACTGGGCATTATTTCTCACATAGAATATCTCAAGGAATGCTTTTGGAAAATCTTAGTTATCTGAAATGATAGTGCCAATTCCTTTATATAGCCAAATCAGTTTTGAAACAACTTAGCTGTCACAGTTTCAATTAATTGAATAAACCATTCAATCGATTGAATTGACCGTTAGAAGACTTAGTCAAAGATTCCACTTGTAACAAAAATAACTATCACAATTCAATCGATTGTTTCAAGTATTCAATTGATTGAAAATATTTTCAACAAAAAATAGTTTAGGCTATTTTTCTTAAAACCAATTTAAGAAAAACAGTTTTAATATTTGTGAATCTCTGAGCACCTCAGGAATGATGAACCATGCAACTAATGATTAAGAGCCAAGCCATCATCAACACACAAACCCAACTAAGGACCTAAGACCGAATCACCCAACCATCTTCATGTTGGCGCAAAGTCATCCACTTGAACAATTCTTGTCCAGGTTGGTTCCAACAGATTCCTCATGAAGCTGTCTTGATCAACTCACGTGCTAGGCATTGATCTAAAATAGTCTAGATTCAATCCATCAGAACTTCAGCAAGTTATGGTCTTTATTGACTTCATCAAATCACATGCTTAGCATTGGTGCTAACAGTAAGATCCCTTGTCTCTGAAATTCCAGTGACCTTGGGCTGCCAAGATCCTTCCAGACACTTTAGCACTTTGATGTTGAGTTCCTGCTTGTCAAAGGTCTTGCCAAGTCCAATGAGGTGATTTACTATGTGTGTGAACCTTTTCTGCATTTCTGCAATCCAGTCTGCATGTGAAACAACTCATTCTTGAATTAACGCATGTTTCCTTGCCCTTTTGACATCACTTATTCCTTCATGAGTCACTTCTAGGACATCCCACATTTCTTTGGCTGAAGAGCACTGCGAAACCCTAAAAAACTTATCTACATTTAAAGCAAAGGTTAAAATGTTCTTTGGTATGCAGTCCAACTGAGCTCTCCTGCTCTCTTCTGCACTCCACTCAGACCATGGCTTGTCAACAGTAGCACCATCAATAATTTGCTTAGGAATAAAAGGGCCATTTATAATTGCATCCCAAATACCTCTATTAAGAGATTCAATAAATATTTTAATTCGAATTTTCCAAAACTGATAGTTAACACCACTGAAAAAAGGAGGTCTATTTATAGAAGCACCCTCACCAAATGGTAACTTTCCCTCAACCATAGGATCGAAAACTTGAGTAACTTTCAAGACTTAGCTCTTGATACCAATTGAAAACATATTGGGCTAAGTTCAAGATGAGGGTGAATTGAACTTTGAAAGATTTTTGCAATTTAACTCTCTGAAAATAGTTTTCGCAATTAGAAAATCTTTAGTGAAACTCAGTGATCAAGAATATAAGGTTCAACAGAAAAATAAATTGGCTTCAAGTTTGAATGAATTGATTTCTTGTTCTGACAGAGAAGACAATTTATACAAGATTACCAAGTCTTATGCAATACACTAAAACTACAGTTCTGCAATGGCTCAATATAAAGGCAATCAATCACAAAGATTCACAATCACTAATAGCACACCAAAGATAGTATCACAAATCATAATTCAGATACTAATATTGATTTATAAAAATCAAAGAAGAACTAGTAGCTTCAAATAGTAAGATCAAATGAGAATATCTATCAAGGTAAATTCTAATTTTAAGACACAATTACTGCCACAAAACTAGATTAACAGATCTGATCACACTAATTTCAAAATTGAGTTAAACACAGATACAAATACTGCAGAATATACAATTTGCAGCATATTAACCAAATCAAAAATCAATTTCCAATTTATTGCAATGATCAGCACAAGAACAAAATGCAATTCTTCTAGTAAGAATGTCAAGAACCAGACTGCAGTAATAAAACTTTAAGTATGCAGAAACAAGATGTCAATCAGTATAAAACAACTTCTAGATAAGATTTATTCAGAATTAAAAAACAGATATGAAATATTGCAGATTATCAAACTTTTCAACAACTTAACCAAAACCAAATAAATTGCCAATTAATTGTAGTAGGCATCGCAAGAACACAGATCAAGATTGTGTGAGAACGGTAAAGAAAAAGAGACACAATCAATTTTATATTGGTTCAACCTTCCTCAAGGGCTATGTCCAGTCTTCTTTGTACCACTTGCAAAGAAAGTTCCACTAAAACTATTAATTGTTTACATACAATTAATCAACTAATTCCTACTACCTGTAAGAATCAAGAAACCTACTGAAATGATCAACTACTCCTCGCAGCTCCCAATCAATTCAGCAGAAACACAAGGATAACTCTATAGCCCAAAACCAATACAACTGTCACAAATTTCATAGAATTAAAATGAACACAACACAAATCTTGAATCAAACAGGTTCAAGAAAGGTTGAAAAATAACTCCCTGATTAGGACAGAACGAAAGGCCTGTACACAGTCTTGAAGAAATCTAGTAGCACACTACGTTAGTCATAATTGATTCTTCATGTAAAAGCCCCTTTTCGAAAAGATCAAAAGATCACAATTGATGCTCAAAGAAAAATTCTTGTTTTGTATGTGTTTGTATATATTTGTATATTTTTTTTTTTGCACTTGAAAAACTCTCTATATTTATTAGAGAAGAACCCAAACCATATTTTTAAAAACAGTTAGTTCAGTTCTGTCCAGGCACAAATAAATTGATTCAGCTAAACCTGAAATCAGCTTATATTCGTCCAGTACCTTATTTTCCAAAACTGTTTTTAACCAAAGTTAAACCTTTCTTTTTATGGTTTGATTTAATCATTTTAGACCATGTGCAAGTGAATTCCTCCTCAAATGTGCATAGGTTCTCTTTCACAGCCAATCACACTCACTCACACTAAGACAAAGCCTAAGACACTCATCAAATCCTTTAGTATTGTGAGAGTACTAACAAGGTTCATATGACTAAAACTGCAGGTTGAAATAGGGTTCTTCAGGGCAGTCATATGATAAACCCTGTCATATGAGATTAATGGTGATGAGATAAGACACACAAATTGGGGATAGCATGACAGGTGTAAATCTTGAGGTCTATTCAATGCACGAGTCTTCTAGAAGTAAATTTAATTTCTCTATGTTATGTGATGTCTTGAGTTGGATGATAGATGTTGTCAATTGATTGTTATATTTTAAATGATGTATACCCGTGATTATTTGAGATTAATTGAAATATTTTGAATTACTCGCTTACTCTTTTTTGTTTGTGTTCTGTGTTTGTTTCTATCTACGATGATCGTATTATACACAGGAGCAGGTAATGTTGCAGAGGATACTGTGAAAGATGCTCTTGATTGAGCCAGTTGGAGGTTTAAAAGTTATCATTATATTAAATTTTAAGTGTCTATTTTATGATAAAATAAAATATAACTTACGTTATACACCCTACTTATTGTTCAACATTGTTTGGTGAACATTTACTTACAATTTTCACCTATTATTCTATTCTATAAAATTGTTATATATGTCATTAAGATGGATTGGTAGAGTACACTTAAAGTTAATTTTTCATTAAAAAATTAAAGCTATTTTGAAAGTGAGATTTTGTGAAACTTGTATATTTATTGAGTAATTAATAATAATATCAAATTTTATATTTAACTTTTAATTATTTTTATAAAATTAGATATTTATAGATCATCCAATAGTAGGTGATAGTCTATTAAATCTCATTACGATATATTCTGATAGATTCTGATATTATTTAAGAGGTATATTTTAATCTAACTCAAACTTATAAAATTAATTTAAAAGGTAAGATTTGAATCCATATACTATAAACTGGTCATATTTTTAGTTAATGTAAAATTCTCTACATGTATCACTAATAACAAAAATTTATATATTAAAAATAATTAAAGGTAAATGTGTTGGTTGAGTGAAATAGTAATCTATATGCTAGATAAATTTGTTTAAGACCGGTGATAAGCCGTAATTGTTAGTTTAATTTCATGCATTTTTACGTTGATTTTGTTATTAATTTGGTTTGAATTTGAATTTTAGTGTCTTTTATGATTCATTTTGTTATTTAATAAGTTTTATTGTACAAAGAGCGATTTTTGTTGAGAATTAGGTTAAATATGGACAAAGAGGAAATAGAGATGCTGAACTAGAGGGGAGGAGCAGAGAAAGGGGCCATAAGTGACTTCTTGCTTAAGCGAAGGATACAGCCTGGGTGAAAACTCACATAAAGACTTTCATAGAAAGCCCTAATTTGAAGGCGTCAACGTTGCTGGAACGTGAATTACAAGATAACGACTGCATATTGACCTAATGAAAGGAAGGGAAGCTATAAAAGCCAAAGCTAGGTCAAAACGAGGGAGACACTCATTGGCATACACCTATTGACGGTCGCTCTTGAGAAAAATCTATTATTTTTATTTTCTCTTGTATTTCATGGCTACCATGCGTAGCTCTCTTATTCTTGGGATTGAATGTAATTTCTCAACTTTGAATGCACTCCTGATATTACTTGATATCATCAATTTCAATTACCTTTGTTTTACGTTTTATTCATACTTTGATCCATATTAGAATTCTTATTGTGACTGGAAAGCACTTTTTGAATTTGGAACCAAACGTTTAATGCATTACATGTATAAGTTTAGGGATGAATTATAGTGTAATGATTGTTTATCGTAACTATGCTTAATGCTAATTAATCTATTCTAGTAACTGGGGATAGAGCTAGGTATGTTAATTTATGAATTTCAAATTTAGAGGAATCAGATTGAATGATTTTTATTTGCACATATTGGTAATTGGAAGAGATGAGGTTAACGTTATGATCAAGAGTGTATATGAGAAGGAGAGTAATACAATTCAATCCCAAGATCTTTATTAATATAAATTCCACAAATTCAACCATTAATTGTTTTGTTTTTACATTTCCATATTCAATAAAAATCAATACATTCTTATTACATGTTTTCGATCATAATACTTTGATACATATTCAATTTACAATCATAAATTTCGTTCCCTGTGGATACGATACTCTTACTTATTTTTTATATTACTTGAGTACTCAGTACACTTGCTGAAGGATTAACAAGTTTTTGGCGCCGTTGTCGGGGAACGGTGAAAATATTTGAAATTGAATTTTGTATTGATCGTATTGTGAATTACTAATCTTTTGTGATTGTTGAACCTCTGTTGGTGTAGTGATTGATGCATTTGAGAAATTAGGTAAATCAAGAGCAACTACATTTTGATTCAGATATAAACAAGACCCTGAGACAGATTAGGCAAAGGAAGAAACATGAGCAGAAGATTAGAGTAGCTGAAAAGAGTTGTGGTGCAATTATGGTAAAAGAAATTAATGGTCATGAAAATCGGCAACCACAAAGAACATTGGGTGATTATGCTTTGCAGCAGTGGCCTAGACATTTTTCAAGTATTGCTATTCCCAATATCGCTAGAGCTATAGAGATGAAGCCACCATACTTGACTCTCATTAGTAGACATCAATTCACAGGATTGGGTCATGAGGACCCTTATACTCATTTATCCACATTCTATGAGTTGACTGCTACAATGGGATTTGAAGAACGAGACAAAGAAGCTGCATATCTAAGATTCTTTCTATTTTCTTTAGCAGGAAAGGCAAAAGACTGGTTGAATTCCTATCCGAATCAAAGTCTTACACGATAGAATGATGTGGAGGAGAAATTTCTTCAGAAGTTTTTCCCTCAACCTCGTTACATCAAAACCAAGTCAAAGATTTCCATTTTTTGTCAAGGAGAAGACGAAGCATTATGTGCAGCATGGAAGAGATTCAAGGCCATATTGAGGAGGTGTCCTAATCACGGTTTTGAGGAGATTGCGCAATTGAACATCTTTCACAATGGCTTAAGGCCAGATACCAAAATGATTTCAGATGCAGCAGCAGGAGGCACAATGATGTCAATGGATGTGGAACAGGCTAAGCGAATTATTGATGCATTAGCTTCTACAAACTATCAGGCACAATATGATAGGCAAAGTGTTCAGAAGAAGGGAGTGTTTGAATTGAACATCACAGATGCAATCTTAGCACAAAATAAGATTTTGACGCAGCAAATGGAAGCATTGACACAACAAATGGCTAAATTACCACAGCAGTTACGGGCTGTCCAGTCTACACAACCAGTGACACATCAAAATCTACCCGTATGTTGTGAGTTTTGTGGAGGCATTCATTTCAATGGTAATTGTCTTCAGCAGAATGTAGGGGGAGGGGAAGTGCAGTACATGGGAATTCCAGGCAGACAGGCTGGGCAGCAGGTGAACTATCCGAATAATCCACCTCAAGGCTGGAGAAATAATACAAATCAGAATTGGGGATGGAAGCAGTAAGCTGGCAATGTAGGTAGACCACCAATGTATCAACAAACACAACAATATCCCTTACTTCATGGATGACTTCTCAGTATTTGGTTCATCTTTTGATTCATGTTTGGCGAATTTGGATACGGTATTGAGAAGATGTGTGGAGACTAATCTAGTGCTTAACTGGAAAAAGTGCCATTTTATGGTCACTAAAGGGATTGTATTAGGCCACAAAATCTCTAAACGTGGTATTAAAGTTGATAAAGCTAAAGTGGAAATCAAAGAGAAGTTGCCACCACCCACTAATGTCAAGGGAATTAGAAGTTTTCTTGGTCATGCTGGATTCTATAGACAGTTCAAGGATTTTTCAAAAATTGTCAAACCTTTGTGCAATTTGTTGAACAAAGACATACCGTTTGACTTTGATCAAGACTGTGTTGCAATATTTGAGAGTTTAAAAGAGAAGCTTACTACTACACCAATTATTACTGCACCAGATTGGAGTCTTAATTTTGAACTCATGTGTGATGCAAGCGATTATGTAGTAGGAGCTGTGCTGGGACAAAGAAAAGGGAAGTTGTTTTATACGATACACTATGCCAGCAAGGCGCTGAATGACACTCAGAGTAACTACACTATTGCTGAAAAAGAGTTGTTGGTAATAATGTATGCTTTGGAGAAATTTAGAGTTTATCGTATAGGCTCTAAAGTTATAGTGTACACAGATGGTGTTGTTATCAGATATTTATTGGCTAAGCCAAAATCAAAGCCCAGGCTAATTCGGTGGATGTTGCTACTTCATGAATTTGATCTAGAAATCAAAGACAAGAAAGGGAATGAAAATCATATGGCTGACCATCTATCTAGGTTGGCTAATGAGGAGGTTACTTCAAGGGATACTGAAGTGGTGGGTGAATTTCCTGATGAGAAGTTGTTGGTAATATAGGAAAGGACCTGGTTTTCTGATATGGCTAATTTCAAAGCTGTAGGAATCATACCAAAAACCATGAATTGGCATCACAGGAAGAAATTACTAAAAGATGCAAACCAATACATCTGGGACGACCCCTATTTGTTCAAGATAGGGGCAGATAATTTGTTAAGAAGGTGTGTGACTAGCAAGGAAGCAAAGAACATTCTGTGGCATTGTCATAATTCTCCTTATGGAGGACATTTCAATGGTGAGAGAACAGTTGCAAAGATCTTGCAATCTGGTTTCTTCTTACCAACATTGTTTAAGGATGCACATATGCATGTGCAGTGTTTGATTGTTGGGGAATTGACTTCATAGGTCGATTTCCAAGTTCATTTTCGAATGAATACATACTATTGACAATGGAATATGTTTCAAGATGGGTGGAAGCTATTCCTACTCCAAAAGGTGATGCAAAGACAATGATTAAATTCTTGAAAAAACATATTTTTTGCAGGTTTGGCACACCATGAGTAGTGATCAGTGATGGAGGAGCATATTTTTGCAATGCCGAATTGAAAAAGGCTTTTGAACATTATGCGGTGAGACATAAAATAGCTAAACTAATGGTCAAGCAGAAGTTTCTAATAGAGACGTGAAGAGAATTATGGAGTAAACAATGGCATCCTCACGAAAGGATTGGTTTATCAAATTAGATGAGGCATTATGGGCATACAAAATAACCTTTAAGCCACCAACTGCTTTGTCTCCATTTCAGCTGATATATGGGAAGGCTTGTCATCTTCCTGTGGAGATGGAACATAAAACTTTTTGGGCATTGAAGTGGTTGAATTTTAATTCTAAAGCTTTTGCTGAGAAGAGAAAGATTCAATTGAGCAAGCTGGAGGAGATGAGATTGAATGCATATCAATCATCAAGACTATACAAGGAGTGGGTGAAGGCTTATCATGATAAGAAGCTCTTGAAAAGGAGTTTTTAGCCAGGTAAATTGAAGTCTAGGTGGTCAGGACCTTTTGTGGTCAAATAGGTTAAGCCATATGGAGCAGTTGAGATAGAGGATGCAAAAACGCAAAGGAGTTGGATGGTGAATGGTTAGAGGTTGAAACATTATAAGGGTGGTAAGATAGAAAGGCTCATCACAGTGATCACACTGAGTGATTACAGTTCACACGCAAGCTATCTGACATTAAACGAGCGCTTACTGGAAGGCAATCCAACATTTAAATTTCAGAACCTAGTGTTTATTGTGTGTTAGGAAGTGGGAGTTTTTTTTTTTAAGTTCTTTTTAGTTTAAGTATTGTAGGAAGATTAGCTTTAATTTTTGGTATTTTAAATCTGTTAAAAAAATAATAATAAAACAAAAATTTGGGAACCTATAGACTGAGCTAAGTTTAGCGCTTAAGCTATTTGTCACTTAGAGCTCAGACTAGTGCAGTTCAAATATAACAAGACACTGTCTTGCGTCACAAGGTCACTTCACACTGTAACCTTTTAGCGCATAGGGTTTTGTCCTGCTTGCACTGCTATTCTCCACTGCTCTGCTAGGGTTTGAGGAATCAAGGTGGGTTTTTCATTTTCTTCCTCCCTTTGTACAAAAGTAAGGAAGGAGAAGGAAAAAAAAACTCCCTTAGTCATGGCAGAAGATGGAAGAGAAGTGGGATCAAGCAGGGAGATCTCCTCCACGATTGTATCTAAGAGAGAGGAATTTCTGAGGAATGGCTTCACTTGGTGCCCATTGACCTTAAAGCTCTTGCCTGTGGACTCACTTTTGATTTCAACTGTCCCATAAGGATAAAGGTTAGTAACAACAAAAGGTCCAACCCATTAAGAATGAAGCTTATCAACCATGAGTTCGAGCCTAGAATTATACAGCAAAACTTGCTGCCCGACCATGAAGCCCTTTCTAGCTATTAACCTGTCATGGAACTTCTTGGTTTTCTCCTTGTAGAACTTAGAGTTCTCCTAGGTTTCCAGACAGATTTCATCCAATTTACTGAGTTGCAAGTTTCTTTCCTCTCCAGCCTGATCAATAGAGAAGTTGCAGGTCTTCATAACCCAGTATGCTCGATGCTCTATCTCTACAGGTAAATGACATCCCTTTCCAAAGACAACCCAATAAGAAGACATCCCTATGGGTGTTTTGTAGGCAGTCCTATGTGCCCAAAGAGCATCATCCACTCTGTTACTCCAATCCTTTCTACTAGGTTGGATTATCTTCTTCAAGATTCTCTTTATCTCCTTGTTTGAAATTTTAGCCTGCCCATTTGTTTCGGGTGATATGATGTAGAGACTCTATGCACAACCCTATACTTTTTGAGTAAAGCCTGCATGGATCTGTTGCAAAAATGGATGCCTTGATCACTGACAATCGCTCTGGGTACTCCAAACTTGCAAAATATGTTAGATCTAACAAAATCTACAACAACCCTGTCGCAACCAGGGTCACGACGGGGACGGCGAACAAAAATATATAATTTTTTTTTTAATTTTCAAAACAGAGGAGTCGCCACCATAGTTTATTAGGAAAAACTATGGAAAACCAAAAACAAGATAAGGCAAGTTCGCAAAACCGGATTTAGAGTTCGGGAGTTGGTTACGTGTGGGGAAGGTGTTAGCACCCCCACATCGCCCGTCCTAAGACGGTACCTTTAATTAAATAAGTAATCTGAGTGTGATTATTTAAAATATTTATTTTCCCAAGAAAGAGATTAAAATAAAACAAACAAAATATATTTTTTTTGGTTTTAGGGAGCCCGACAAGGTTTGACCTTGCTCCTACGTATCTCCATTTAAGAGTGGAGAATCAGGGTTACGTAGTTCTTTGATTAATAGAATTGTTGGTTAGTTTGATATTTTGAAGTTTTTGAGAGCTTGGAAAAAGCTTGTGTTTAAAAGTAAGGTAAATGAATGTCGTCAATACCAGGTTTAAAGCCTGGGCTTTGGGTAAGGTGCCAAGTTTAAAGCTTGGGCTTTGGAAAATAGTGCCAAGTTTAAAGCTTGGGCTTTGAGAAACG
>Ga0209489_109942_pt1 | contig 11262 bp, 8 predicted proteins | sample SiratrowhiteBW_FD_187527 | JGI IMG/M metagenome (GOLD analysis project Ga0209489, IMG submission 187527) | Root nodule microbial communities of legume samples collected from California, USA - Siratro white BW (SPAdes) (version 2) | ecosystem: Host-associated > Plants > Roots > Nodule | place: USA...
CAAATCAATCATGTTATATATATAATTAAGAATTTTTAGTATTTTTTATATTTATTATAATAATTATTGTTATTATAAAAATATTAAAAATAATAATTATTAAATAAATAAAATTATTAATAATAAATAAAGCTATGTTACTTTTCACTTATATATACACTAGTTTTACATATTTGAATCATTTTACTTTTTAGAAAATTTTTCTCCAAAAAATTTATTTCAAAAGAACTCTCAATTTTTTTCCAATTTATTTACTCAACCTATTCATACAGCGATATCAATCTATTCGAACTTAAATTCTATTCTGGTAAAAGAAATTGAAATATAAAGACTATTATCACCATACACAAAGTCAATGTACATATCCTATAAAAGTTCTTAAAATTTTCAAAGATGAAGTCAGTACAAAACATTGTTCTTATTATCACATAAAAATTATTCTAGAAAAGTGTCCCAACAACTTTTACCTATTAACTTCAAATCATTAAATGAATATTTAACTAAGTCTTCTGGATGTCATGGTTTCAAGTATTTGATGAATAAAATTCATAATTTTTTTTCTTAGATTTTGATATTCTATTTTCAACATTGTTCATATTGTCCAAGTAAATGTTATTCGAAGTACTCAAAATCCAACAACCTTCGATTCTTTAAACTTCACTAAAAATCCCTACCTTTATTCCATCCTTTACATGGATCATATTTATCCATTTTATAAAAAAATAAATTATCACATTTTTATAATAATTAAAAACTAATAATTTAATAGTTTGTATAGATCATTAAAACTGTTATTAATAAATCTAATAATAAATTTAAAATTTAATTTAATTAATATTTACATACGTTTAAAATTACTGATATTACTTATTAATATTAAAAAATATTATTTAAATTAATAATCATCTAAAGCTTTTAATTCATCATATGACAATTTCAATCAAAATTTTAAATTTCACATTTTAAAATAAACTTGTAATATTTCAAATACTTTTATTAATTCATGTTAACAAAATTAAAAAAAGATTAATAATTTATTATTATCACTCATAATTATATTTTATATAATTTTTTTAACAATCTTCATAAATTAAAAATAAATATCAATAATCATTAATCGTAATATGATTAAATTAATAATCATTTAAAGCTTTTAATTGATCATATGATAATTTAAGTCAAAATTTTAAGTTTCACATTTTAAATTAAACTTGTAATATTTTAAATACTTTTTTTAATTCATGTTAACAAAATTCAAAAAGGTTAACAATTATTATTACTACTCATAATTATATTTTATATAATTGTTTAATAATACTCATAAATTAAAATTAAATATCAATAATCATTAATCATAATCACTCAATTCTTATTAAAAGTATTTTTTAATAATTATGAATTTTATATATGAATTTTAAAATGACATTGAATATAGTAATTATTAATTAAATTTAATTAAATCTTATTTTAAAAAAATCACCTAAAGCAAAAAAAAAAAAATCAAATCATAATTCAGTTCGTGTTGAGCTGAATGAATTTTCGACGACCGACGAGAACCATGATTGGAAATCGGGTATCTAGAAGTCCATTTTTGAACCTCTACAATAAAGAGTTCTAGTTCAGTAAACATTTTTTCCATTGAATATATTGAAATATTTTATTTTTTATTTTGATCTGTTGGGAAAAGAAATCCACTTTTCATTCTAATTTGTTTTTACATCTGTCAAACGAAACATAATAGAGGAGCTGGGTTTTTAATATTGCAAAAAACAAAAACTGATTTTATTATGGAAGAAGTGTTGAAGGGTGAGTTATAGACATAAAACACATATTTGTGAAGAAACTAACTAATGATGATTGTGCTAAATCACATAAAAATAGGATATGGTTGGTGCTGATTGGAATTTTGCCCCTTTTGAACATTACTTTTGTGTCATGTCATTTTCATCCATCTATTTTTTTTTTTGGCTTTTTCTTTTTTCCATTTATGGTTATGCATTATTGTTGTGGTCGCATTCATGAAAAATTTTGTCCCATTGCAATGTGTTTGGAAATGTAAGTTTGAACCATTCAAGCCTAATTTGCAAGATTTTGGCCGAAAAAGCAACATAAGCCAGCAACTCCGCACAACAAAATTACAAAAGGGTCCTCCGTACAAGTAGCGTGATTCTTTATAGGTGGATTTAGTGATATTTTTTGGAAACCGAATTCGAATATCCCAGTATTGATGACTGAGTTGTTTAAAGTTTGAGAGAAGATTGATAAAATTCTCTCACACTTAAATTAATTAAAATTAGAGACTTTTATAATATAAGAATTATATGAGCATTAAGTAAGAAGACTGGGTAACTATTTTTTATGGAATCAATATGTATTTATAAGTTTTTAAGATTAAGTTGAAATATTCAAAATATAATTAAGATAAGTTAGGAACATGATTAGTTGTTGAGTCCTTGTTATTCAATTAAATATGTTATTATATATATGTACTAGTTCAAAGGTTAAGTGGTCTATGATCAAAACATTCAAAATTGAGTGTTTTTGTTTATTGTGTTAGGTGTATTTTATAATCTTTAAAATTAGCTATTTTTTTTTTAATTATAATGTTGATAAATTATATTGAGTGTCATAGATATACCACAAAATAGACGCTTCTTCCTACACGTCCATAATTTTATAGAGAGACAAAAGTACCTTAAGTTTGGAATTTTAAAACCATCCCTACCCTCCACCCCTGTCCTGTTTTTACACCTTCTTTGCCAGTTCCTGCACCTCTTTGCCTTCTTCGTTGATGTGTTCGCTTCTTCGTGCACCTTTTGGAATGTTCTTGCATCTTTCTTGCATCTTATTGTTTGCATTTAGGCTAGCTGCACTTTCATTGATGGTGGTAATGGATTAAAATGTGGTGTGAAAGTAGTGATTTGTGAGATTGAGGTTTGTGTTGTTAGGACATTTGTTATTATATCTTCCAGACATTTAAGGTAAGCATTGAAGTATTTATTAGTTTGAAATTGTTGGTGACTGCATTTGGATGGTGGGTGAGAGCAATGCGAAGAGATGAAGATATTTGGATGATTTACCTAATTTAGAATGCATTTTTTGACTTTCAGATTTGTATAATCTTGAATAGTATTTAGCTTCCGCATTGGGATGGGAAATTGAATCCAAAATACACTAAAAACTTAAGATTTTTATCCATCGTCTTCCTTTACTTCACTTCAACTACTACACACACTCTTCAACTACTATAATACACTACTCTCAATTATCTAATCGCTTCCTTCGTCACTTACCTTCTTCAACACAATGCACAACCTTCATCTCTGACCTTTACAGACATCATTTCCAAAGCTCACCATCACTTTCTTTTTGTTTTCAAGAGGGGCAATTTAGTCTTTTTATGAATGTTATTTTTGGAATTTAAGAAATTATTTAGGTCCAGGAGCAAATTATAGAGATGCAGAACGAAGACGTACAAAAAATAATAATAAGGTTGCACCTCATAAGAAAAGGAACCCAACATAGAGATTTCATTGACTTATTGTAGATGAGTAATATTAAGTTGACATTGTTGGTTGATTACTCCCATTTAACATCGGGATAATTGTGTCAAAGTACCTTACGTGGCAGGGACAAATTTGGAAGTGAAAATATGAAAGAAGCCCTAATTTTTGAAATTCCTCTCTTTGTGCCTCTCACTCTGTCGCTCTCTCTCCCTCTTAGTCTATCACTCTCACTCTCTCCGCGCACTCTCGAGCTCTCGTTCTCTATCACTCTCTCTGCGCACTCTCACTCTCTTTGTACTCGGCTATACTCTCGCTCTCTCTGCACTCGCTTTGTCTCCCTGCTCAAGTCTTTCACTTGGCTTCGTCTCTACTCTCGTCTTGTCCGTGGTAGATTTTCTTCCGTTTTCCATCAAAAGTTGGTAAAGGTGAGTCTTTTATGAGGTTTTCATGCAAAAGGAATTGTTTTTCATCGTTTAAATGTGTCTTGTATGATTTTCGTGTGGGGTTTAGGGTTTGTGGAGTAAAGGTTGGTTTTTTATGGGGTTTGAATGAAAAGGGAATAGCTTTATTTGATTTTTCGTTGGTGGTTGAAGTAAAGTTTGGTCTTTTATGTGATTTTCGTGTAAAGTTTGGGTTTTTATGTGCTTTTTGATGGAAAAGGAAGTGTTTTTGGTGTTCTGTTCTTTGTTGTTGCTGGAATATAAAAGGTTTTTGCGTTTAGGGTTTGATTTTCGTTGATGGTTAAAGTAAAGTTTGGTCTTTTATGTGATTTACAGTGTTTTTTTTCGTTGTTGATGGAAAATGAATGTATTTTGTAAGGGTTTAGGGTTTGTAATGTTTGAATCTGTTTGTTTTGGCAAGTGATGAACACATGTGTGTTGAGTCGCCAAAACATGAACTAAGGTGTCCTCTCGTTAAAGAAGGGCTAACCACACGTGTTTTGTCAAACAATAAGTGGTTCCGAGCTTACAAAAAATCAGTGGTTACCTATGTCCTAACGAGGGGACACCTCAATACAAGCTTTGACTACTGATGACCGTCGCAACCGGGATCACGACGAAGACGGCGATCCAAAAAGAATAATAAAAAAAGATTTGGAAAATTTAAGAAAAAAGAGTCGCCACCATAATTTATTAAGAAAACTATGGAAAAACCAAAATTAAGGCTATGGTCTGCGACACCGGATTTTGAATTACGTGTGGGGAAGGTGTTAGCACCCCCACAACGTCCATCCTAAGGCGGTACCTTTAATTAAATAAGAAAACTTAGTGCGATTTTGAAAATGTTTATCTTTCTAAAAATGAGACAAAAATTAAGGTAAAAAACAAATAAAAATATTTTTTAATTTTAGAGCCCAACAAGGTTTTGACTTTGTTCCTAAGTATTTCTTTGTAGAAAACTGTTTGTTTGCGTGTTTGATATTTTTCAATTTTTATATTTTTTTAGTGTTTTTGAAAATTTAATGTTTTTATATTTTCATAGACTTTAGAGGGAACAAAAAATTTCGTGTTGAATACCGCTTGACGCGCATGGTCTTTTGATTATCTAAACGAAATATTTTCGAACTAAATATCGTATGACGCGAATGGCCCTTAAGATATTTAATCGAAATTTATTTTAATAACACACTATATTTTATTTTATTTTTTAAGTAAAACACAAAAAAATTATAATTTTTTTTAAGTAAAACACAAAAAATATTCTATTTTAAAAAATCCTTTTTTTTTTAAACACAAAAAAGATTCTATTAAAAAAAATCTTTCTTCTCTTTTTTAACACAAAAAAGATTCTATTATTTAAAAAAAAATTCTTTTTCTAAAGTAAAACACAAAAAGATTTTATTTAAGAAAACCTTTTTTTTTTGGAAAGAACAAAATGGAACAATAACTAAACAAACCTAAGTTACGTTCCATGTATCAATGCCACTTTTATTTTACATTTTTCAAAAAAATTGTAATTAAAAAAGATAAAAATGAAAAGATTATTTCATTCAGTGCCAAAAAGTAAGAGAATTATTGGCAAGCCTATTCCAGCCATCTTATAATCTCACCTTTTGTCAAGGAAATTATTATCCAACTTTAAAATGTAACGTACCATCTAATTATTTCATTAAGGGTGTTTGGATTAGGGAGTGGATTTGAGGGAGTGGATTTGAGTTGATTTAAGATGAAAGTGTGTAGAAAGTTGGATTGTTTTGATTAAGAGAAAGATGGTAAGATTTGAGTGGATTTGAGGGAGTGGATTTGAGTTGATTTAAGATGAAAGTGTGTAGAAAGTTGGATTGTTTTGATTAAGAGAAAGATGGTAAGATTTGAGCGGAAAGTTTGTGAATGATGTGATAGGTGTGATAAATATTTTAATATTTTTAAATAAATAAAATAATAAGATTACAAATTTACCCTTGAGTTTAAAAATAATTTAAAATAAAATATAATTAGTTTGTTTGATGTAATTGAATTATTTTTTTATTGATAAAAATATGTAATTATATATTTGGTGTTTGAAGTAAAATTAATTGATGATATTTATATAATTTGTTTGGTTTCATTGGTGAAATACTTTTTAATTTCTACTGTAATTATTTTCAATATGGTTAGTGAGTTTAATATAAAAATTAAAATTTTTATATATTGTTGATATATGTAATTTTTTTTTTTTGAAACTGGATTGTAAAAATAAATAGGAAAACACATTATTGTAAAAGATATGAACTAAGTTCTAAATTTGATAAAATAAATGAATACAACATAATAAGATAAAAGTAATTAATAACATTAAAATAACAATACATCTAATATTAAACAAACACGTTCATAAAAATATCATAACATGTTATTGCGAAAGTCGTTCAATTTGGTTTTGCACCTTGTCCATTCTCTGTTCCACTCCTTCAAATCTCATGTCCACATGCATTTGGAAATGATTAAGTGTAGTGCCCATACGAGTTTGTAATTGATCCAATCTGGTGTCCATATGTGTCCGCAAATGATCCAACCTAGTATCCATATGCATATTCAAATTATCCAATCTTTAATCGATGTGAATCCTCAAGCTATTTAATCCTTCTTGCAACTCTTGAAAACCAAACATCTGACCATGGTGGGGGACTGGTCCTTGGGGTGCAGCTTCGTGAACATGGTCCTTCGCTTGTGGTGGCTCTTCACCATCTTCGTCATCGTCATCATCATCAACCGTCCCATATTGCCAAATATCATTAACATGAAAGATATTTAGTTTGTGCAATGTTTTTTTGCCAAAGTAATTTGTCCAACCCGGGTGCACACATGTTTCACGGGACAAGTCGATGCTGAAGACATTGAAGATGCGTGAAATGAGCATGGCTTACGGAAGAGACATATTATTATCTTTGCATTTGAGCATGTGTTGCATAATGTAATGAGGCCAATTAATAAATATATTATTTTTTATGGCCCATAACATAAAAATGTCTTCTTGCAGCAATTGAGCAAAGTTTATTGATCGCGGTTTTAATATATGGACGTAGGAGTAATGGAGTAGCCTATCATTAACAGTCAAGCTGCCTACATTCTTGACACCCTGGCCCTGGAACTCGGGTCTAAGCATTGAATTCAATGCTAATTCACGATCGTAGTTAAGGTGCTCAAGGATGTTTGGATATGAGACTTCCAGGCCTTCGTAATGGAGGTGTGCCAAAGGCATCTAGTCAAAAGGTGCAATAATTATTTTTTTGTTACTAACCTCACTTTGGAGGTTACAATCTGCAGTCATCTTGAGGTTTGAATAGAAAACCTTTATCAAGTTATCATAATAAGGATGTTGGAGCGTGACAAATGTTTGCAACTGTTGAAATATGAGATGATTTTGAAATTGAAACCCTTCTTCTCTAAACAAAGACAAATTCCAAATTCATCACCTTTGGTGGCTGAATTTTCCTCCCGTAGAACCGAGTCACATATTGAATCATTTGGTCCCGTTGATTAAAAAATTGTGTCTGGTTTAGCATGTCCTCAACGCCACCGATCTCAGAACCAGGAGTAACATCATCACGAAGTCAGGATTTCCCTCCACGTGTCCTAACAGCTCTGTGTCGTTTGCTTCCAGAAGATGAAGCCATAGCTATACAAGTAAACCATAAAACTTTTTAGATTATACACATTTAAGTAATGTTTTTGTAAATATGAAACAATGTGAGTAACAAACTAAATCATTATACAATAGAAATACATAACATTTAATAGTTAATAACATTACAAACAATAATGTTCAACACAAAGAAGATTACAAACTACAATGTCACATAAATTTTTCAAATTACAATTAAAACATGACATTCAACATCAATCAAAAGGAGCCCCTAGATATAATACTCATTAACTTTGTTAGACGATGACGTAGGGGCATGCCAAACAGACGCTTCACCAAAGCTGGGTTACTGCACAAGTATTCGTAACATTGTTCCATAATTGCATCATTGGGTATGTTAAGTTGAACTAACATGTCCTAGATATCACTTTCGGTGTACTGGTAGAATGAGTTACGACGCATGTTGTGCACATGTTCACAAAATATTACATTGTGTTCACGTGCGATTGTCGACAATTCTTTTATATTTGAATTGCCGACATTGATGCTTCAGTGACTTCTTTTAAATTAGTCGCCAATGTTTAAAATTGAGCATCTATCAAGTCCACCATGGGGGCTTTTCTTTTCGATCCCCTTGATGATGAGTTTCCGGCAGAAGGTGCAGATGGTGTGGAATGAGTGGGAGCAGGAGTGTAAGAATCCACCTGTGGTGGTGATGGAAAAGCTTCCTCAGTCTCTTGGTGAAATGTTGGTGGCTCTGGCACATGTTCCACATGGTCTTCTTTCAAGTCCACGTTAAAAGATTGTGACTCAATACGTCGCCTAACTTGACGAGCAGTGCCAACTCCTTGGCCAGTGGCTCGATCAGCTGTCCATAGTTCCTCCATCAAGTCATAGTGCCTGATAGGTTTAACCCTCCACTTAGCTGTCCTAGGCTTCGCCTGGAATAAACATTTTGATGTAAATTAATTCAACTTAAATGTTAATTGAGGATTAACAATGGAAATTGTTAAAGATGTCATGTTTACCTTAATTAGGTCAACCCAAACTTCATCCTCGGCATCAAATACTTTTGTGGATTCATTCCAGGCAAATTCACGAAGTCCACTAAAGAGATCTTGGACGTCGCGCCATATGTCTTTCAAAGTCTTTTATCTATTCTTGACATTATTTTTTGTTATCCCTACCCACCCTAACTGGCGAAGAGCTGTGACAATGTTATTATAAGCTTGGGTGGTCCAACTTCCATCCACCCGATTGCCCAGACGTGCCTCGTCTATCATAACAGATAAAAGGCGAAAGTCCATTTCTGCAGTCCACTTTGTAAACTCACGGATACTGCCAGAAGACTCAGAAGCAACACCTTTTCCACGATCCATAATGTATCTGTTTAAAATGAAATTTATCCAACCATAACACAACACATCAATATTAGATTACGAAATCATGAAGTCATGATTAATTCCTAAAGCAATAAAAGTTATCATTTTATCATTACAAATGTAAATTGCTACAACATCTTAATTATTCTGATAATCCATCCACATTTCATTACTTATACGATCTCTAATTTGTGAACCTAGCCTATAATCATCCTCACGAGGGTGGGACATAGATGGTTCGACATCTTGTTCCATCAACTCTTGATCAACTTCATCAAGTATCGCCTGATCATTGTCCACTCCGTGAAGAAAGTTGTGAAGAATACAACATGCTAGAATTATTTTTGTCATTGTATCCAACGAATAATGTGGTTCTGTTCCACTGCCTATAATTGGGAAACGTTTTTTCAACACACCAAACGTTCTTTCAATTACATTTCGGAGCTATGAATGACGATGATTAAACAACTCTCGTGCATTTTGTGGACCTCTTCTGGAGTATTCTTTTAAATGGTATCTAACACCACGATATGGGGTCATGATCTGCGACTTTAACATAAAACCAGCATCCCCGAGGTAGTATTTTCCTACAATGATTGAAACTGTACTCATTACAAGCAACAACTAACTTAATATTTTACATACAGTTGGCCAAATGACCTCCAACTCACATTCAGGTATCAGTAGCAGATCCTCTCGTATAAGTACATCCTTCAAAATCCTCGAATCAGATGCTGTTCCTTCCCACCTAGCTAGAACATATGTGAATTTCATGTCGAAATCACAAGACGCAAATACATTTTATGTTGTCCAATCTTTTCTTCCACGAAAACAGGAAACATCCGATTGAGGGACTTTAACACGTACATGAGTACCATCTATAGCCCCTAAACAATCCTAATATGAACAATAAGATTTAGTTTAACAACCGATTAAAGTTATATAATGATATATTAGTAATACATTAGTACCTTAAAGTATGGGTGGGTAAAATCTGTTGTTGTTAAAGATATAAGGTTGAACCTCGCTTCCAGAAGGTTGCTTTAGGAATTCTTCCTCTAACATCAATATTGCGTTCATGAAAATGGCGAGAAACTGTTTCACCAGACCGATGAAAAAAAAAATGAAATAGTTCGGTTCTTCACATTATGTCCAATGATGTGAAGAAATTTTGCCACTTGTTCCTCCACTATTGATCGAAATGCGTCTTTCACATACCTAGTTTCCCTTAATCGCTGACACAAATGAATGAATGCTTCCGGACCCATTCGAATAATGTCGCGACATCGCTCGGTGTGGACCAAGTATGACATTAACTCCTGCCGACGACGCTCCTTTTGGGGTACTAACTCTGTCAGACTGTTTGTCCCCCCATTTGAGAGATTGAATGCATTCACTGCCCATGCTATGACGGTAAGAATCGTCATGACAGCGACTTCAGTTTAAAATTTTAATTGTTCTTCTAGGTGTGAAATAATTTTCATATCCACACCATCATTAATATCCATGTCTGCCTCTTTCATAAACACATACCACTCCTTATTGTTGTTCATGTCAAAAATATCTTTTCACATAAAAATCATAATAAATTATTTTCATTAATTAAAACGTCATATAAGAAGTTATAAATATAAATTATAACTCATAAATACACTATAAAAAAATATTCACACACGTATATATGGTAAAGAAAACCTATAATAACCTAAACCTATAACAAACTTATTTTAAAAATATTTAATATAAAATTAAATTCATTCATATAAAATATTATTTGACTAAATAAAGATTGCCTCCAATTTTTAAATATGTTCATTTAATTAAATTATAAACATAACAACAAATATTTAAATTATTCAAAATTAATTACAATGACAAAATAAACTTATAATTACAAATTATCTTATGCAAGAAATAACGGTACACCAATATTGTCATAACCCTCTATATATATATATATATATAATAATCTAAACTTATAACACACTTCAATAATATTTAAAATTTAAAATTAAATTCCTTCATATAAGAAATTATTATAACTCCCGATACCCTATAGATGGAAAAAACACTCAAACATCAATATTAAAAAAAACCTATATAATAACCTAAACTTATAAGAAACTTAAATAAAATTTAATACTAAATTAAATTTATATGAATAATAAATTATTGAAAAAAATAAAATGTGTTTTTTAATTCTTAAATATTTTTAATTTAATTTAATTATACATACAACAATTTTTTGAATTATAAATAATTCATTCGCATAAAATATTATTCAATTAAATTAAGATTGTTTTTATGTT
>Ga0209489_109944_pt1 | contig 11260 bp, 1 predicted proteins | sample SiratrowhiteBW_FD_187527 | JGI IMG/M metagenome (GOLD analysis project Ga0209489, IMG submission 187527) | Root nodule microbial communities of legume samples collected from California, USA - Siratro white BW (SPAdes) (version 2) | ecosystem: Host-associated > Plants > Roots > Nodule | place: USA...
ATATATATATTATTAATTATATTATATATATATATATATATATATATATATATATATATATATATATATATATATATTTATATATGAAATAAAAAAATTAAATTAAATTAACTAAAACAATTATATAATAAAATATAATGTATTTTTAACGAATATCTATAACGACCTAAAACTATTTACAGAATCGCATACATATATCTAATAGCACATAGATCCAAGAATTATAGACAGATGTTCCTAACTTCTATAAAGATCACGTTTTTTTTTTTTTATAATTTAGAGAAAGTAAAAGAAAAATGTAAGAAATATTTTAAAAGATAATTAGTTTATAAAATAAATAATAAAATAGTTAATTTTCTAATTTACATACTTAAAACAGAATTTAAAAATTTAAGATTCATTGTTCAAAATTAATCCTCTTAAAATCATGAAAATCTTATTTTTACGATAAGTAACACGACAATCATGGCTAATCATGCTAAATCTAACTCTTTTATGGAAAATACGTGACTAAAATTGATACAAACTAAAATAAAATATGAAGTTATGTAATTTAAACAAAATTAAATTGTTTTTTTACGAGATTATGTCACTTTGAAATAGTTAATCATCTATGCTTATATAATCAACATTTGTTTTTTCATTCTCCAATAAAAACAACTATCTCACGTACTTTGCTTGAAGAAGCACAATAACTAATACTTTAAACATTTCCTTTTAATTCCAAAAGGAAATTCTACAAATTCTACAAGTTTTTTGTGACGCAGTTTCGTCTTGACGCAATTAAATTGGTGTGAATTTGTTTACTAATGGGTAATGGTGAAATAATTTGGGAATTCTAATTATAGGTATATCATATGAAACCAACCATATAACGACATGTTACGTAAGAAGTTGCATCTCTTCAGCCATTGACAATTACATCAAATTTCATATTCAAAAAAATTAAGTCATTGAAAACAAATCCATTTTTAATATCAAGAAAAAACAAATAGCAAAATGGGTTGGTTTGACAAACTCCAAAACAATCTCTCTCGAATGCGTCAATAATTCTACTAACGTGCGGCGACACGATGCAGTTGCGTGTGCAAAACCACTCACATCACACAAAAACATTGTAAGTAGATTAAAGTTTTCCTTTTTTATTTTTTTCTTGCAAAGACTTTGAACAATAGAACATAAACCTATTCATGGTTACTATACAACGATGAGTTAGATAACTCAATAGTGTGTGGTTGAACTTCACCTATCAACTTCATCACATTTGGTCTTGTTTCATTAGTTAACTCACGATGAGGCTTAAATAATTGACACTTGTGTGGATTAGATTGGTTGGGTTGGAGAAAAGGTATGTATTAATAACTTTATCAGTGAAAATGAAACAATTACTTAATTAATTGACAACATCAATCATACTCCACATCATGTTTTCACTATTAGAGACTGTTTAATTGTGTTTCTGTTCTTGTCGCATGTTGCACCAAATTGTAATATGTAATTAAAATTTAGATTAGTTAAACATCTATTTGGTTAAACTTAATTATGTCATTTTCGATATCATAAACTCTTGTTTTGCTTGAAATAAGTTATATTTTTCAAATTCTTTTACTAGTTTTGATCTAAAACAAAAGCATTATAAGACTTACTTTACATTTTATTTAGATGAAAATAATAGTTTTTTAACAAACTCTTTTGAACCGTGAATATGTCATACCTTTATTAAAACTAAAAAAAGTGTTGGGATAAGAAGGTTTGAAAAAGATGTTGAAACAATAATTCAACATGGGAAGTTGTGCATGAGGTCGAGAAGATCCAAATTCCTGGCAAAATAAGAAGACATTATTATTATTATTGGCAGTATTTTTTTGAGGATAAGGTCAAACATTTTTGGCTGAGGCAATTTGTACTTTGCTTTAGATATTTTCATTTTGATGTTGGCAGAGACTATTCACTTCAATTTCGAAATTTGAATCATTTGACCACTGTTTTGGTTCTGAATGATTCTCTGCCATGCTTGTTAGAGTTGAGGAGGCGTTTAGAATTATGCAAACCTAAGTTTAGAAAAAAATATATTGGATATTCCTCATAAAATACCAATGATACTTATTTTGTTTTCTTCGGTTCAAAGTCAATAAATTATTATTTTAAAATGTGGTTTATGTTTTCCGCTAGGTAAATAAGAAAAGTATCTTATTCACACTTAAACTCTAAACAATGATATAAATATATATATTTTTATAGTATTTTTGTACCGCATTTATTTCAAGGTCTTTTTTCTGTTATCATGAAATGAAAATGCCAAGTTGGCCCATTTGACAGAAAGATGAATATGTCAGCCCAAAATAATTTTAGACGGTTTTTACTTTATGTACCTCCGTGTTTTCTTCCTGCCCTTTACGAACTTTGAGAAATGTCAAAATATATCTTTTCGAGTAGATTTTTTATTGAAAGAATCTAAAAGCTTCTCATTATACTATGAAAATTAGATGTTATGTTATGAACTGTATAATTAAAAGTGTTTTTTTTTTTTTTACTTTCAGATATGAAAATGCATTATGAATTATATAATAAAATTATTTTTTTTACTTTCTCATAGAACAATATCTAAAATATATTATTTAGTCTTTTAGAATTGTATAATTCATAATTATAGTCTTTCATTTTAAATTATAAAAATAAAAAATAATTAAAAAGCAGTAAGAAACTCAGTATTATTTGAATATATTGGAAAGAAAAAACACTAAATGCTTCCCGAAGAATTTGTCTAACTTCAACCTGTACACAAAACTTTATCTCCAACGATATATTTTGGCAAAAACAATGTCCAAAGGAGGAGCTCAAATGCAACACAAAAATATCTTTATGGAGCTTCAAAGACACAAAGCACGAAATGGATATTTGAAAAATGGGGCTGTAGAGGAAAATGTAGGGTGCATAAAGTAATGTCCATTTAAGAGATAACAAAGCCCAATCCAATATATGCAGCAAACCCAACAAATAAATTCTATAGAAATAAAAGGAAAAGACAAAAAAACATTACTTTCTTGACCAAAAAAACAGTGTGGAGTGAACATAAAAGCTACACATGTTACACATTAGCCGAAGTTCACAAAAGTAATAGTAACTCATATTTCCCAATATTTGACTTATGTTAATAATATTTTTGAGTATAAAATAAAATATGTTAAGAGTGAAATGTTTATTTTAATGGTACCAACTATAGTAAAAATAAATGATATATACTTTTCCTTTTTAAAGTTACAAAAACAAACCGTTAACAAGATAAAAATATGTATTAAAACATATTTTAAATATTTTTCATCTTGAATAAATTTTATAGTGTATATACTATTCCTTTTTTATTCATAGGAATTTAACATATGTAGAGACTTTATAAAAACTCACACGTATGCCAAACCAACAGAACTAGCACGTGTATTCCGCTATTTAATTATAAATTATGATGTATGATAATATTTTTATTTTTTAAAAACTATTTTAGCGAACATATTAATACAAAATTTCTTATTTATTCACCACATACTTTTTTATACTAATAATACATAGCAATTGAACTGCAAACTTATCCAAACATTAAAATATCTAAAAACTGTCTATAATATATACACAGCATTAAACAAAACAAGCACTTTAATAATAAACCTTTAATATTTAGCCTAAAATTCTTCGTTCACTCTGGTTATATTTTTTTTATTTTTTGTAAGCATAAAATTCATATTTAAAATATATTCAGAAAATAAATAAGAGTTCTAATCGAAAAAGAAATATCAAATCCTTCATTTGGGCCGAAATAATAATTTAAGAGACTCAAAGCCCAAATAAGTTGGTCTGGCCCAAATATACGAGTTTTCGATATAAACTAGAACTCGTCGCTACAACCGCTGCAAGTCAAATTAGGGTTTTTTTGCTTCTCACATTCTGTGCTGAAATCGTTTTGTATTTTTCGTATATTACGTTTGGTCTTAATTCAATTTTAGCCGGAAAGCCATAGCTTGTGTGTTTCATGTCTCTCCGGAAAGCCTTTTTTTTTTTTTTAATTCTTTCTGTTGTTTTGGGAATCTCTGAGCAGTTAAATTTCAATTTTAATATCTGGGTTTGCATTTTTTTGCAGATTGATGAAATGGGTGTTCGTTATTTTTAACTGTGACGAGTCTTACAGACCTGTAATGAGTTGCGGGTATGATCGCAACGGTTAATGAACATTTAAGGAACTGTGTTATTATGTTAGTGTTCTTTCCGAGCTTTCAATTGTTTTTGCTTGTCAAATGTGTATGACTTTGTATTCTTTGTCTTTAATTTGGGTGTGTTGTTGTTTATGGGAGTTAAAATAGCGTCAAATTTGATATATGTTTGTTGAATGAGTTTTGCAAATGTTTAGAAAATTTGGAATTGATGATTTGGGATCAGTATAATTTAGTGATTGAAGAAGAACCAATTCTCCTTGGATGATTTCTTGAATGCTAGTGTGTTAATATATGAGATTGATGGATTAAAGTTTTGTTTGAAATATGATAACCTTAGCAGATTGTGATGAAGCAAAGTATATAATCCAACACTTGATCTGAGATATCTTAGTGATTGTAAACCGTACTCTATGCTTCTGAATCTAGCTGGGTTTGTATTCTTTTTTTATTTTTCCTTTGCTTAATGAAAAGGTGTGTCTGGTGAATTGAATCTTGGTTAGGAGTTAGTTAGTTTGTTTCTTGTTTGCACAAGTGGATCTCTTTGATTGACATGACTCCATCTTTTTAGCAGCTGGATGCTTTCATGCTGTTTGTTTCTAGCATTTTCTACTTCAGCTCATGAAGTGAAGTGGCAAATTAAGATTAACTTCAAATTGTTTTGATTAATAACCAACTAAATATACTATTTAAATTTTATGGTTCGAATGTTTAAAGTTATTTGGTTTCAAATTAATTTTAAACTGATTTGAACAAGTTAGAAAACTTTTTTCTTAAGAAAAAAGGTATAAATTTGAAATTTAAACCAATCTGGATAAAAATTGAACTTTACAAATCATAACATATCCTTATACACCAGAAAGTGATAACTTTTATGTAAATAATTTATTTATTGTAGTTTTGGACTCAAAAATAGTTTTGAGCTAAAGCATAAACAAGCCGGTGTTAGAACTTTGAATCAAAACTAATTTAAATTATAAACTTGTTTTAATTGTCAAAATTGATTTTAAATTACTTAAAATATAAAAAAATATATTTTGACACTATTGTTTATTAACTTCGAAATGCTGATCTTTGATAATTTCACGATGGAAAATATTAGAAAAAAAGAAATGAATCCAAATCAAAGAGCCAATTAAGAATTCATTAGGTCTTTTAGGAATAGTCCTTCAAGTTGGCCATTTTTATTTTTACCTTTTAATTACACATTTTGACACTTCTACATGTCACATGGCTTCTATCAACGAAAAAGAGATAATGTGTTTGCTTTTGTTATACGAAATGGTAATTTTGTCAAATACAAAATTGTAACTCATATATACGAAACTATTACTGAGCTAACCATTTAGGCCAAGAGAGCTAACCATATTTTCTGTTGAGTTTTTCATAGCAAATCACTTATTTAAACATGGTAAATGGTAAATCACTTAGACGTATTTCTTCATATGTCATCCTAAGTTAATCGCATATTTAAACATGACTAACCACTTATATGAACATGGTAAACCACTTAAACATGTACGTATTTATTCAGATATCATACTCAGTTAACTACTTATATAAATATGACAAACTACTTATATGAACATGGTAAACTACTTAGACATATACTTATTTATTCAGATGTCACACTCAGTTAACCACATATATAAACATGACAAACCACTTATATGAACATGGTAAACTACTTAGACATGTACTTATTTATTCAGATGTTATCCTCAGTTAACCACTTATATGAACATGGCAAACCACTTAGATAGGTACTTATTTATTCAGATGTCATACTCAGATAACTACTTATATAAACATGACAAACCATTTATATGAATATGATAAACTATTTAGACATGTACTTATTTATTCAGATGTTATCCTTAGTTAACTACTTATATAAATATGACAAACCACTTATATAAACATGGAAAATCACTTAGACATGTACGTATTTATTAAGATTCATACTCAGTTAACCACTTATATAAACATGACAAATCACTTATATGAACATGGTAAATTACTTAGACATGATTCAAAAATATTTCTGTTTTCGCATTAAATTAAATAACGTTTTCAGAAATAGGTTAAATTAATCAATAGTTCTTTCAACCATTTCAAAGTTTTTAGTTAGATTCATAAGATAAAAAATTCGCTTAAATAAGTTTTTTAACATAAATAATTATGAATTTTGTATTTAGTCTATAATATTTTTTTAATTTTCGGTTCTTGAAAACATTTTTATTTCATCTATATAATATCATTTATTTTAAATAATTTATGAATTTTTTTAGATTTATTTTTTGGTATTTTAATTTTTTAATCATAATATCCTGAACTTTTTATTATTAAGTATTATTTCTTAAAATAAAAATGTCATATTGGATTATTCGGCCCATGGCTTCAAAAGATTGGGTTGGATAGAAGCGTAGCCCAAACTGTTTGTACATCAGTCTTTTCCTTCATAGTATTGTTTTGTTGAAAAAAGAAAAATAATATTTAAAAAAGAAAAAGTATAACTTCATTGAAGAATAATTTATCTATGTTCATATATTCAAACCTGAATCACCAATAAAAAAATATACCATAAAGAAAGAAGAAGTTTAAAAATATTATCGTGTTTTTCATCTTTTTGCATTTAGTACATCAAAATCAAATTTTTAAATTGTCAAATCACAATAATATGATTGTTTATTTGATTATGACTTTAACAACAATCATCTTAAACTTATATAAACTGTTTATCTCCAAATTTTTACTTTTTTATTTTATTTTTTTCGAAAATTTAAAAATTGTGGAAGAGAATATAGATATAGACTTTCACGATGAACATATTCACTCATGCTCATCAAATCAGTGGCGGCTCAAGGCTTTAAGAGGCCTAAAGCGAATAAAAAAATAGGGTCCTTTTTAAATTAATAAAATAATTATAATTATGATATTTTTATTTAAAATTTATTTTTTGAGATATAAAATTATCTATTAAATTATCATAATTAATTTTATTTAAAAAATATTTTTTCAATAGACAATAAAGCTAATCCATTTAATTTGTTGACATTGTTGATCTTAAATAAGATTTTATTAGTTTAAGTTCTGAAAAACTCATTTCAGTTGAAGCAATTGATACTGAAATTGTTACATTATTCTACATGTTATATATGTATTTGGAAAAAAATTTATTCTTTTTATATAATTAAGAATGTCAATTGGTTTATCATTTTCCAATCCTATAATCTCCTTTAAGATATTTAATTCTGAAAATAAATCTAAGCCATCAAGATCCAATAAATTATCATGTTTCAAATACTTTTTCAAGGTTTAAGCATCTTTCTTTCAAAAGTACACAACCCAATAACTTTAAATTTTGAATACTAAATAAAAAAAAATATCTTCATATATTTTAAATTGTTCAAATCTATTTTGGAGTTTGGCAATTGCTTTATCTATATACAATATATAAAAAAATAAAAATAATCAATTCTAAATGATTCTTGAGGTGATTTAATAACTTCATTCTCAATATTTTATTTTACAACTTAGGCTCTACATCCATTTCAAAAGCAATTTCAAATAAATGCATTTTCAAATCCTTCTCTATATGTAGTTAACTGCAAATAATATATATCACACTGAATATAACTTATAAGTATATAAAATAAGTCTAAGTTAAAAAGATAAATCATGTTTGTCAAGACAATAATCTTGATTGTAGAGTCTCAGGTCTCCTGTTATTTTATTATATTTATCTTTCAATCCTATCTTTTGGTATGTCTTTAAATATAATTTGTAACTTCTAAATTCTCTTTCTTAAATCTACACAAATTATTTTAAGATTAATTAAACAATAATGAAAAATAAAAATAAAAAAATTAGGATCAATTGATCAATCTCATATTATTTTTACCTAATATTGATGTCATCAAAAGAGCCAAAGTGAACACAAACTCTTCCTCAATCAATCTATTGTTCAAAGTCTCCACACGCCCATAAATGCATAGTATAGAATGATGAAATATGAAATGAAAAAAATTTTAAATTGAAAATAATTTAAAATAATATTATGGAAGGAACAAAAGAGACATAAGAAGAAAGAAGGTAAGTGAAGAAAGAAGGAGAGAAGTGGAAGAAGAGAAGTGGAAGAAGAGTGAGACAATGATAGGATATATCAAGAGAGATGATATCAATGGGTTAGAATATAGGAAAGAGATAAATTAGAAAGTTTTGATATGACAGATTCCTTGACTGTTCAAATTTTCTTAGAGATAAATTAGAAAGTTTTGATACAAAATTTTTTTTTCTTGACTGTTCAATTTTTTTAATATTATTAATTTATTATAAGAAAGTTTTTTCATTAAATAGTATTTATAGTACCAATGTAAATTTAAAGCCATTAAATAATATATTTATAGCACTAATGTAAACTTAAAGTCAGTTAAAATATTTAAATTTTTAATTAAAATTTTGTTAGTATAATTTTAAAATTAAATATTTTTTATTTTATAATAATATGTGAGTATTAAATTATTTTGAAGCCTTGAAACCTAAAGCTTATTAAATTTTTTTGGGGCCTTTGTGGCTTTGAGGCCTAAAGCATATTAAATTTTTTTGAGGCCTTTGAGACCTTGAGGCTTAAAGCAGTTGTTTTACTTGCTTGGGCCTTGAGCCACTCCTGCATCAAACCACCTATGTACCCCACCCAGTCAAAAATAGTATTAAAAACAATACTTTATCTTGTTATTGTCATGCACAAAATACGAAAATCTATTTTTCTTTTATCATATTCATCTCAATTTCTTTATTGTCTTAATTTGATGTTTAATCTTCATTTAAATTTTGAAATGCTTTTACAAATTAAGATATTTTGAATCAACAATAAAATTTTTTAATTTTAAATTTTATGATTCCATATAAAAATAATAATTACTAAAGGTATGGTATGTGTAAAAAATAAACTAAAATTCTCATAATGTAGGTTCAAATAGTCCTATATGAATCTTTTTTTAAGTAAAATACTGAGTTGAATTAATAAGATAAATGAAATTAGATCTCATAAAAAAATAATTAATCAAATTTTTTCATCCAGATTTCTCATGTTGGTAATATTTTACTTTAATAAAAAAATCTAAAAACAACCATCAAACTGAAATATGATTATGGTATAAAAAAATACAATTGCTAAACGTACAAAATATAAAAATCTCGTCTTCTTTAATATATTTATCTAAGATATAAAAATATGATGCATAACAATGTAACACTCTAGATAGCTATAACATACTTGCCTATAATATGTTGTAATATTACAAAACATAGGTTTAGAATACTAAAAGTATTTGAGGAGAGTATATCTACAAAATATATAAATATATTGATCAGAAAAAATTTATATAACTTCTTAAAGTTTTTAACTCTTAGGTCTATTGTCTTATTTCTTCATATATCAATTACAATCATAATTATACATAAATAAATTTCATAATAAACCATATGGTTATAAATAAAATCATAATTCACTATACACTTTTATTACTTGAACTATAATTTAATACAAGAATCTATGTATTAAATTGAGAAATCAACTATAATCTTTTAGAAAATTTGTATGAAGTATATATTGTTAGATAGGAGCATCCAACTCATTTTATGGAAGTTTACTAAAGGATGACATCTCTGTTTTAAGTATAAGTGTTTGTATTTAATACATACAATATCTACATCATGTACATACTTAGTTACAATTATTCATATCTAATGCAATCTTATTCACCATACCACTCAAAGTTATAACGCATTATTTAATTATCAATTCAATAAAATTAATAAAATTCATCACAATAAGTTATACACAATACATATCCATAAACGTTTTAAATTGTTTTTACAAACATAATAATTTTTATAATCTCAACATCATGGTGAAATTCACATAATTTGTACCACTTAGTTCTTATTCCTAATATAAATTTTTTTTGAAATAAAATATTTAAATTTATATAATATTTATCAACTATGTTTATTGAATATACAAAAACTTTTAACCAAGTTAAACATTTAAGAGAGTACAAAAATGTCACTTGAGCGATATCAAATGCTGTAAGAAATATTTTTTAATAAAAAAGAGATTAATTGAGTTGTGATTTGTCACTTGATGAATACTTTTTCATTTTAATGATAATTATAAAAAGGAAAAAAATATAATAAATTCACTGTAAATATATTAATTCTCTATCATTTATAATCTACCAAACATACCATGTTTAACATAAAAAAGAAACTTGTTTTACACTTAACAATCATATTCATTTAAACTAATTATTACCCTGTCAAACCAACAAAGAAAAATAAAATTATTTTACATCACTAAACAAAACTAATATTTTTTATTCATAAAAACATAAATCAAACAATTAACAAAACTTATTCATGTGTTTTTATCCAAAAACACTTAAAAACTATCATTTTGACGTCTCTGCACTTTCATTCTCTCCTTCTTTTCTCTCTCTCCCTCTCCCAAGCTCTTTCTTTTTTCTAACTTTTCTCTCTCCATACATCATCTGTTTTAAAATCTAATCACACCCTGCAGTATCTGAAGAGTTAGGGATCATTTCTAACCGATCAGAATCTCAAATAGAGTAAGTTCATATTTGCTCTAAAGATCCCTTAATCTCTATTTTTCCTTAGGTTTTTGTCATCAATCTTAGTAAGGACAGTTGAGAAAAGTATTTCTCTCAACTTAATTAAGATTATACTGAATTTTGATTTTGTTCTGATGACTTGTTCTAGATCCCTAAAGATTGGGTTAGTGCCACTAGCTAGTTTGAAAGAATTGTTTTCGGAAATTGTCACCAGGTAAGGGAAGCTAGTAACTTATTTTTATACTATTTAGTTACTTTTAAATAGAACTCAAAGATAAAAACTTGAATATGTGATTATCAGTGCTCAAGTCTTTCTTGCAGGTCTGACTGGTCCTTGAGCACTGAATAAGTTTGATTATCTTGATTTTTGTGTGATTAATAGACCTTATTTGAGTAATGATGTTAGAAAATAGTATGCAAGAA
>Ga0209489_109945_pt1 | contig 11259 bp, 6 predicted proteins | sample SiratrowhiteBW_FD_187527 | JGI IMG/M metagenome (GOLD analysis project Ga0209489, IMG submission 187527) | Root nodule microbial communities of legume samples collected from California, USA - Siratro white BW (SPAdes) (version 2) | ecosystem: Host-associated > Plants > Roots > Nodule | place: USA...
CTTTGGAACTGATTAGGTTGTTAATGTATGTGACAGGTTTCGTTCTTCTTTAGAAAGCCTGACGTTTCGGATATAGTGATTTTTAAAGCGCCTCCTTGTTTGGAGGTATGCTTCGAAGACATTTCTTTTTGTTGTTGAATGTTTTAAGGTGGTAATGAACTGTGAATGTGAATTTTGATGTTTATTGATTGGTTTCTGTTATTGTAGAGGTTCGGTTTTACTTCGAATGATGTATTTATAAAGAGGATTGTGGCTAAGGCAGGGGATTGTGTTGTGGTATGATTTTATATTTTGATTAAGTTAATTGGTCCAGTGTTGTGCCTTGTTCTTATAAGTCAAAGTCTTATGCATTCTTGGGTTTTTGTTGTAGGTTCGAGATGGGAAACTGCTGGTAAATGGTGTTGCTGAAGAACAGGAATTTTTATTAGAGCCTCTAGCTTATGAGATGGATCCGATGGTAATGTTTGCAATTTAAAGCTGTAGTAGTGTTTGATTGACTTATTGTAGGGTTTGGCTGCATGACTAATGGTGGTTTTTGTGTTTTTATCGCAGGTTGTGCCAGAAGGATATGTGTTTGTAATGGGAGATAATCGAAATAACAGTCTTGATTCTCACAACTGGTAATTTCTCAGCCTCTTTCGAACTGACTTTTCTCTTGTTTATGCTGGAGGATAATTTAGGCATAGGTCGACGACAGATTTTGGCCCATTTGTTGATGCTATTCTTCTCGAAACAATCAGCTTATGTAAAAATTTGCTATCAGATCTCTGAACTTTGAAACATATGATTGTGCACATATTGGATTAATGATGGCTGACTTAATTTTGATTTGCTGTTTTTTGTGTCTATCAGGGGACCCCTCCCAATCGAGAACATTGTTGGTAGATCCATGTTTAAGTACTGGCCTCCACCGAAGGTATCTGACACTGACACCCTTCGTAAACTGCCTCCTAAGAACAAATCTTTGGCAATTTCTTGACATGATTCCCGCTGTTTTCTGATCTGAGGGTGATGAAGGCTTCCAGATACTTTCATTTGTTCTAAAATTGATAGCTTCTCCCGTTTTTGCCCGGGATTGAGCAGTCAATTCAAAGATTCTCTAAGAATGCATATAGTTTGGGATGAATATCTTATTCATTGATACGATTTTGTCAATGACCTAATAATACCATTATGCGTTCTTTAGTGCCATCCGAGTCAGATGAATTTCTCTTTGCTGAAGTAAGGGGAGAAAAAACAAAGAATTTCAAATGCATAGTATGATTTTACCCCATAAAATGGAACATGATGATTGATTTTGTTTTGTATTCTTTCGTGTATGTATGCTATCTGAATGTTAGCATCCCGAGGAAGATTTGACATGGAGTTAAGGGACTCCCTGCTAGTTCCATAATCAAGCCTCTTCCTAGTTGAATCTGTAATGCCATTCAGTCATACATGAAGTTGAATGGCACAATTATGGTTGCCTATTTTAAAATGAAGTCACAATGCAATTTCGCATTCTTTCCACTGTATATGTATTTTCTTTTTTAATGTATCTTGTGCGGTAAGAGTTGTGGAATACAAAGGAGGATCGATTAACTTGATCCACCTGGATCAACAAAACTCTAGACACGTAAGGCGCAGGCTATCCGATTCGGATGGATTCGATTGAACAGTTTAGAGTTCAGATACAGTAATCTGACCTGACCACGTGGTTGAATATAGAGTGAAAAATGGAAAATAGAGTAAATAAAGGGAATTTAGAGTAAAAATTTGTACCATTTGGATTGATGGAGTCAAAAGGGCAAGAAAGAAAGTTAATTTCTTCTTAACTTGTTTAGTTGGATTAAAAATGAAAATTATTAATTAAATGACAAAGATTATGTTTTTATTATTTCAATGTTATCATTATAATTATTAATGAAACACATGCGTGTTAAAAAAAATAATTATTATAATTAAGTTAATTAAAAGTGTTTCTAAAATTTATATTGAAATTATAAAAATGTATATTAAAACATTACAAAAGTAATTTTTTATTGATTTCATAATGTTATAGTCATATAATAGAAATATTTGTAATTTTTTTTGTCAAAGTAAAATATAAAATTATACGATAAAAATAATTATAAAATATGAACTAAAAATTTAATTAATAAATATAAAAAGGAAAATGATATTTTGACATTTTCTCTTACTTCCGTTTGATACTTCAACGTGACATGTGATGTTCGCGTGACAATAAAAGAGAAAACATAATTGTTTTTGGCATTCTACCTGTGAGACACATGTGTTGAACCACTTATTTGAATTGGGCTAACTACTTAGTTTTTTTCATCCTTGAGACACGTGTGTTTCAAAACTACATACAGCGAACCACTTATTTGAACTGAGCTAATCACTTAGTATTTTCACCCCTCAGACACGTGTGTATTCCAAAACTATACACAGTGAACCACTTATTTGAATTGAGCTAACCACTTAGACATTCCACCCAAGACACGTGTGTGTTTTAAAACTACACACAGCGAATCACTTATTTGAACTTAGCTAACCACTTAGACCTTCCACCCCTGAGACACATGTGTGTTCTAAAATTACTGTGTGTTCTGCTTTCTCTCTCAAATTGCCCTGCATTTTCAGAAGGCAAATGACAAAAATCACCCTTGCAAAAAGATAAAGATAAATCACGTAAGCCAAAAACAACTACATTTTCTCTTTTATTGCGATGCGAAACAGCACATGCCACGTCGAAGTGTCAAATAGATGTCAAACAGAAGTAAGAAAAAATCCACTGTCAAAATAACATTTTCCATATAAAAATACGAAAATAAGAGAGATAAAACATTACGTACACTAAAAAACATTGTTATAATGATAAAACATTTTCCGGAATAAACTCAGCCGCCTCCTGTTCTATATGCTTGCAAAAAGGTGTGGTGCAGGAGTTCTGAACTCCATCTTGATATTTGTTATCTTGATATTTGTTATGGAAACTGCCAATAAAAGTTAGACCAATTAGGGAAACTTCACTGTGGACGAATGTGTGTAAATAAGGGCATAACTGTAAATTACAAATTGTTACCAAACTAAGGAACAGAGGTCATGTCCTAAGTGAGTAACGAATACATATTATGGGTCTTACAGACTTGAATTAAGAGCCAAGAAAGGTGTGCAGGTTCACATTTGGAATGTTGAAGAAGGCTGAAAATCTGCAGCAGAATTGTCAGCTGGATTGGCTTAGAAACTCTCAATCTTTTATTTTTCAGCCTAACAGTGAATCATTGTTTTTTAACATTTACACCTGCGTTTGGCTCCATTTTGGATGGGGACTACATGAAAGTGTTGTATAAGGACATCCCTGCCAGGGTTGAATTAAAATTGCTCACATAAAACATACAACCACATATTTGCGAGTCCAAGATTTCTTCTTATTTTTATAGAAGGGTTAAGTCATTCCATTTATCATTTTAATTCATTCTTTATTGCCATATAAAGAAAATGTGGGTCTTCCCAAAATGTGAGCCTTTCACCCCTAGTTTCAGCTGCAAATAAACACAGACTTCCTTCTACCTTTTTTTCCTCTCCATCCTTTTTTACTTCAAACCCACAATCACTAAGAACACTATTTTTTAAGGTACCAACACATGAGATCACTATTTTAAGAATCAATCAGTGCCGTTTTTTAAAACATCATTTGAGATACATGTTTTTTAAGTCATAATCCTAAATTACTTTTCCAGTCCTCTGGGCAAATTCGGTACCAGCGTTGTTCTGTATTCTATCATTTTCTTGAGTAATTTCTGTTTATTCACTCAAAATTTAAAATATTCCTTAACATAATTCATTTTATCTCTTTTTAACAGAAAATTTATAATTCTTCAGGAATATATTTGTTTCAGCTTTTCAAGCATTCAAATGATTAGCCATGCTTTTAGTTTAAATTTATATTTGATTCCTGAATCAATGCAAATCTTCACACTAATTCATCATTAAAGCAGTTCACTTTATAATCCAGTTGCTGTAAAACAGGCAAATGGACACCAACTGTTTGACGATCAACCTCTAGCCTATGTTTCAGAAATAAATTTGGCACTAAATCCAAGCAATGCTTTTGATTTATCAGTTGAGCTTTTGATAAGTTGCTATTGACAAAACACTGTTCTGCAATTTCCATTGGTTGTTTCACTTTCAAGGGGCTATTTATGGAGGCTTCCCTGGCAGACCTAATATTTATAACAGATAACAGGGCTACTTAAAAACTATACTCAATGTTTTGCGGTCTAATCATCTAAACCTTGGTTATGTCAACATTGTTTTCTGAATCATCTTGCTGGTCTTCCACTGTTTTGTACGTATACCAGGAAGCACAAAGCAAGTAAAATCCAAAGTTCACAACACTTATGACAGACAACATCCAGTAGAAGTAGTTGAGCTTATCTCTATTCAAGTTGTTACTAGCCAACCACCCTCCACTCACTTTGTTAACCACCTCAACCACCACTGTGCTTGTAAAGTATCCGAATGCCACAGAACACCATGCGATTGCAGTGCCAAGTGACTTCATTCCGGCTGAACTTTCTGCATAGAAAAACTCCAAAAGCCCTATCAGAGTAAACATGTCCGCAGCTCCAAAAATACCATATTGGAACCCCAGCCAGAACACGCTCATTGGCAAAGGCTCTGTGCTGTCCACCATGTTGTGTTCCACGGCTACAGACTTGCGGCGTGTTTCCACAAAACCTGCCACTGCCATGGAAGCAGCAGACAGAACCAGACCAATTCCAATCCTCTGAAGGTGTCGAATTCCGGTGGGAATCCCTGTGACTCTTCGAGCAACCGGGACAAAAACACGGTCGTATAAGGGGATTAGAACAAACATGAACAACAAAGGGATCACTGGGAGAGAGGCTCCTGGCACTTTGAAGCCCCCTATTTTGGCGTTCATTGTGGTGCTCTGCTGCACAGTGAAAGTCTGAAGTTGAGCCAAACAAGTGTTCATAAATATGGTGCTGAGTATTATCGGTAGCATGCGGATTATGATTTTTGTTTCTTCCACTTGTGTTACTGTGCACAATCTCCGGTGTCCCGAGGTTGCCGTACCTGTGCTGCTTTCAACAATTGCTGCTCGGTCCAAGAATCTGAGTTTATTGTTCCAAGAAAAAACCAAATGAGGAACTGATAAACACAGTTTCTACTAACTGAATTCAATCTTTTTTTCTTAAATTTCATTACCTGAATTGTTCTGTCCTTTTAAGAATTTCAACATTGTCCCCTCTTTGCTTTTCATGAATCTCATGCAGTTCGTCTGTATTGTCTGGAATCTGAAGCTTTCTGTTTCTGAAAGCTGCCACAAACACCTAATAGTACAAAAAAGTAATATATATGACTACCACATGCATCAAAAATTTGTTTTTGTGTAAAAAGAGAAATTGGTAGTACCTGTATGATTCGAAGTAGAGGGCTTCCTTTAGGAACATTGTTTCGGTACAATGAGTTTCCCATGCATATGAAGAGAATTGAGAATAGAATTGCTATGGTGCATACAATGAAGCTCCAATCCCATCCTTGGTTGGCACCAATCCAAACAATGAAGGTAACACCAATTATTGATCCTATGGTAAGGCTGAACAAGAACCAGTTGAAGAAGCTTGATAGTTGAGTTGCCTCCTTGGGATCTTTTTGATCAAACTGATCAGCCCCCAAGGCAGGTAAAGCAGCCTTAATCCCACCAGTTCCCAAAGCAATAAGGTATAGGCCACTATAAAGCATTGCAGCCTGGCCACCTGTGGGAGCTTTGCATTCACTCATCTGGGTTACTGCTAGATCTTTGCATGGGATGGGTCTTAAATGGTGGGACCGTGCTTGAACTGTGAGGATACCATATCCCTGTAAATAGTATCTCATCTTAAGATTCAGATTCATACAACAACAACATAGTAACATAAAATATGATCTACAGTGTTGGATGTTTAAACATAGAACAATAATCAAAAGTCTCACCTAAGGGGTGAAATCTTCTTGTTATTTATTTTAATCTTTTTTTTTTAGGAGACAATATTCCCTTTCCCAGTTTTTGGTTTCGTTAATATTATAGGGTTCAGAGGGAGGAAATTTATTTAAAAATGAAACATACTAAATTTAATTCAAATTCTTTTGTTTTTCAAATACGTTATTCACATAAGATAATTTTAATTTATTATTTAATTTTTCTATTTAGATGAAGCATTTCAATTATTATCAGATACAAATAATACTGATTAATACTTTAAAAATATTAGTTGTTGACATTTTTCATATTTTTCGCTTAAATTTGGTCAAGATTTTCCAACTCATGTTAACAAAAGGTTTTTTCTCAAATTAACATTGAGGTTTTCTTATGTGACTCTTAACTATTTTGGTTGAAATTAGGTAAGGTAATTCTTTTAATATTAGAATTATTTTTTCTTACTTTTCCATCCATGTCAACTTAAATTTCTTGATCTTTTGGCAAAAACAGTTCTGATCAAGTTTGCCTAAAAATCACAATGGATTCTAAACAAAAAAAAATGATATTGATGAATGGAGGGAGGTCGAGAGCACTTTTATTTTTATTTTATTTTTTCACTTCATGATATGTTTGTTTAGATGGACTATGGACCACCAATTAAAGAGTTAGATGGGAAAAAGTCTGTCACACTTTTTTTTTTAATCAAACATATCCTTATCATGTTTTACAAGTATATTTATTTTTTCTTTCTGTCACTCTATTATTCAAAAAAGTTATATAAAACTATTGTTAAATTCTTCCAAGTAGTGAATTAAGCTACTCTTTATTGGAAGATTCCGAACGTGCTTATTGGTTGATGGTTGGTCATCATGCCAGTCAACAAACAACCAGTGGTTCAATAATTCAACACTGTAGTTATAAGATATTTTTATTCATTCTGTTTTAGTATTATCTATGATCATTCACACGATTCTTCCAAAATGATAGTTCTGATAAAAACTCAAAATCACTTCATGTCATGATGCTGAAAACAATTCTCTATTCATCTTTTGGCCAAGAAATGCACTTATAAGAAAATTTGGTTCTAACTTACCAGAAATTCCATGCATGCAAACAGAACACAAGTCTTGAATCTAGAGAGATAGGTATCACTGATTATTCCACCAAATAGTGGTAGTAAAAATGCAGTTCCCAGAAAGTTGGTCAGAGTTGTGGCAGATTTTGTTATGCTGAAGTTCATGTAGCCAAAGAAGTAAGTCACTAAGCTCACAGCATTGGAAACGAAAGCCATGCTCTCTAGCCCTTCCATAGCTGCATGCACATTAGAAGAAAACAACAAAAACATTCGTCACACGTAAAAGGGTATAAATTGTGATGCGGTTGAGGAACAATCATGTTCTTGGAGAATTTGGAAAGAACTTCCATTATGAAAGAACATCTATTAGGAGATGTAAACTCTTCAAATGAATCAAGAAATTGGTTTTTAGTTCTAGACTAAATGATATATATTGGTTTACACACAGAAAAAATTAAAGGGTTGAAGATGTTACCGTATACAAAAAGTGCAGCTCTGTTTCCTCCTAGCCTTCTTTGTTGCCTTGGCTGGGTAACCATATTTCTGCAGATTCCCTGGAGAGTGATGAAAACAAAATTCAATAACCAAAGCAAGTTCAAACTGATTCACTCTTCATTATCGGTTCAGTTGGAAGAACATTCAAAATGTGTTGCAGGAAAAAGGAAAGAGTTGATTACCATTGTCAGTGCCTTCTTTGGTACAGAATGTGCCACTTCTTTAGGAATTAGTACTTCATTCGCCATAAATTTATATGGAAACCATGTTGCAGTTGAAGTAAGCTTTAAAAAATCCTATGTCAACTTGACATTAGAAAAATAATTTTTGCCACATTTTTTAAGCTACATTCCTGTTCTCCTCTCCAACCCCCATAATGCGGGTGTCTTAACTTATTAGTTGACATAATCATTTTTTTTATATCATAGAACGAGTTAATAAGTGTTGATAAGGTTGAAGACCACGTTAGTTAATACAATTGATTGGCATCTTTGAACTACTTTGTTCATGCATGTAAATGTATCAAAGCATATATCCTTGCATTGACCTTGAGAAAATTTCATGGTTGCATTCTAATTTGACCAAAAAAATTCAAAAGGAAAATATCTTGAAAAAGCAAAAGAATTAAATGATCTCACAACAACAACAAACATGTGCTACCGGATTAACCAACCATGCTAAACAAGTCTCCATGTTCAAATAACATAGTAGTCTTATTCTATGATGTACCAAATTCTTTGGTTTAACGAAAAGAATTTGAGGTATCTAACAAAGTTTCTTTTATGATAAAAATTTAGTAGACGTTTTTTGTATAATAAAAACAGTTAATTAATGAATTTCGAGTACTTAAATTTAGACGATTTAAAGAGTAATAATTTGGTTTTGCTGTGGTTGCTGCATTTGAGAGGTTATTCCTTAGTTTGGGCAAGGGACAAAACCATGTTTCTTATATATATCCTCCTATCGTTTGGATTGTGTTTTTGTCTCTTGTGTTGTTTGATGCTGCTGATGTAACCCTCCTTTAAATTACATGTCAGACAAGAAAACGACCCCATATAGAGCTAAATACAAACTGTTGTGTGGGTATATAATGTCCCAAAAGTAAATGATTCCTTAAACTTCACGGCCCAGAAACACACTTCTTAACATAACAGTATTAGCTCTGTCGTATCTTCAATTCGTCGCAACAAATAGTTCATTTTTATTCAAAAATCTATGAACTTGCTTAGATCAGGTAGTTTGTTCTGTATCCTTAAAATGAAGTCATCCTTCACAAACTAATCGTGTAACAAATGACAAAACAATTGTAATTGTATGTATATAAACATACACATTTAATATATTATTTTAAAATAAATTTCAATTATACTTACTAGTGTGTGTGTGTATATATATAAACGATAATATCTTAACCAAAATAGCATATTTTGTTGAGGTATAGTAACAAAATTATATTTTAATTCTCTTTCTTAAAAATGAAATAAAAGTCAACAAATCATATATGTATATTAGTACATTTCAATTTGCACATGTCAATACATTCACGTATAATTAATTTATAATATAAGGACGTGGTATGATGATTGTGGTGGCTGGAAAAAAGGTCTCTCATTTTGTATGTGAATAGCAATACAATTAAATGTGTTCACAATTGGATCAGCGACATGACAGCTCAACATATTCCAAATCCAGCCAATTTAAGCCTTTTTGTTTTCTTGCCGGGGTCACTAACAAGTAAAGCTAATTAAGACAAACAGTTTTAACTTGTACTAAGTAATTAAACTTAATTAATTACTGTGTTTGTTGAATTTTCAAACAATGAAAAGTTTGATTAGACTTTTTGACGTAGTTTATTTCAAAAAAATTATATTATGTAATTGATGTAGAAAATGGTGAAATTTCTATAATAATTGTCAACTAATTAAAATATAGTATACAATATCAATATTTTTCATATTGATTGTGAAAGTATTATGTATTCTTCTATGGTGATAAGAAAGGGTATATAACATTATTTTATTAAAGAAAAACTTAGTTATATATATATATATATATATATATATATATATATATATATATATTTTTACGCATTCATTTAACACATAAGAAAGTTATATATTTTTAAAATTGATATAATATTTTTTTTAAGATTTATTTGGTTTGACATGGTTTCCCGCATCAAAAATTTGTACACACTCATAAAATATATACCCATCAAAGGATCATCTTTTCTGCATATACTTTCACATTTGAGATTGAGATTTCCAGAACCGAGAAGCAGCTGTAATAATAAATTTTCAAATAAAAATTAATCAGTAATCATACAAAGGTCATCTCCACCTTGTAAGAAAAAAAAATGTGCAATACAAACATTTTCTGAACTCCTAACATTTTTAATTAAGATTGGACTATAGAATCCCAATTATCTTGAACTTTAATAGTTTCTAATAAGCAGTTATATTTAGTATTATGAATAAATCCTTAGAATAGTGATATAAAATATATAGTGAGACCAATGATAATGTTAAATTGTGAAAGAGAGATTAGAAATTAATTATAGTTCTTCGTAAAAAAAAAAAAAAAAAAAACTTTTACATAGAACTTATATAAAAGAAGTGATAAAAGTTAACTGGATTGCTATATTTAAAAAAAGCTCAATTTTTATCTGATTAAAATGTGAAAATATAAAGTACAAATAATAAGAATCCTTATCATGCATACTAGTTGTATAAAATTAAATTAAATTTAAACTCACTCTATAAAATGAGATAGTTTATACTTAATGTTACATTAGACAAGTTGATCTTAAAAGTTTATATTTTACGGATTGTTTTTAAATATGGCTGTGACCTCACTAATATTTATAATAATAAAATTAAGCAAGTTAAACTTATATTACAAATAACTGTTGGCTGGTTATAGAATATAGTACAAACAAATGTAATCATAACAATAATAACAAGTTGGTGATTCATTTATGCATATCGTACAATTATAACGTGGATAATACTAATAATAACTTAAATAAGCTTATCAAGCAAATTATGAATGACCAGACTTACAACAGTTCAATATTTATGTCATGAATACAAGTAACGAAGGGATTCGAATATATGCTTATGCTGGGCCAAATTGAAACAACTTAAGGTACTAAAAAAATTAATTATTAAAATTGGTTTTCTATCGCATTAGATCATTCCTCAATCAACTCTCATTTGGCTTAAAAAAATTGCATTTTAAAAAATTTACGAGCTTTTTCAGATTGAGAATTTCGGTTCCTCTATTTATTCTTTCGACACCAAGTGTACTGCGTTATTGTTGTTGGCAATCTTTAGTTTATCTTGTGCAATTGTGTGATCTTAGTCGAGCAAATTAAAGTTCGAAGAAAAGCATTACATACAGGGATAATGGGGTTTCATTTTTTAAAATTCAATTAAGATCGAGTAGGTTAGATTTAAAATTTATATTTATTTTAATTAGATTAAATTAGAATGGATATTTTCAATATAGTTTAAATTAGATTAAATTAGAATGAATATTCTCAATATAGTTTAAATTATATTTTAAACTTAATTTGACTTAAGCTTACATGACCTTAGTACAATTCAACTAGACCTTCCGTGAGTTAAGCCCAAACCGATCCAATCTGCCTTAAATACATTAAAGTAAAAAAAAAAAAAAAAAAAAAAAATAAAAAAAAAAAAAATACAAAAAAAAA
>Ga0209489_109946_pt1 | contig 11258 bp, 13 predicted proteins | sample SiratrowhiteBW_FD_187527 | JGI IMG/M metagenome (GOLD analysis project Ga0209489, IMG submission 187527) | Root nodule microbial communities of legume samples collected from California, USA - Siratro white BW (SPAdes) (version 2) | ecosystem: Host-associated > Plants > Roots > Nodule | place...
ACCTTGTCGAAAAAAAAAAAAAAAAAACTATCAATTCTCCTTCTCTTTTACATTATAATACTTATAATATTTTTTTCTCCTTCTAAATAACACGAGTTATTTATTTACATATAAAACACTTTGAAATAAATCAACTGAAAAAGTACAAATATTATTTTTATTAGATGTTAGAAGAATGTTGAAAAATTGAAGTGCACATGTAAACTTTTATTATTTAATATTTGAACCATGATAAATTGAGAACCCACGTTTTTATACCCACATATAATAACCCTCAATACTATTATTTTAATAATTTTTACGTTATTTAATTATAAATTTACTCTTTATTATATATTTTCTTGATTAAAACAATCACATCAGGATTTGTTTTCAACTCGTCAATGTATAATGTTTTATAATATTTTGGATCTATCAATCGTTTTCTTTTTTTTCTTTTTTTGGACGCATTCTTCCTCCACTTTTATGAGATCTTCCTGTACTTCGTATTTATTAAAATATCAAAAGTGTTTATACAGTATAGAATATAATTTTTATATTTTGAATTATATAATTTTGAATACAACTTTTTTTAGATTATAGATTATATGATTTAAAATACCTTTTTCTAAATTTCTAATTGCATAATTTAATATAATTTTTATATTATAGATTGTATAATCATAATATATTTTTTATGTTCTAGATTATATAATTTTATAATTTATTTTTTGTATTTTAGATTATTTAACTTCAAATATAATTTTGTTATATTTCAAATTACATAATTTAGAATATAAATTTTTAATTTTAGGTTGTGGAATCCCCAATAAAAAGAAAGTTAAGAGGTGTATAATTTATTTAATCTTTTTGATAAAGAATATAATGATTGATTTAGGTGAGTGTATGGAAGTAGACGGAGAAAGCATGGACATGCAGGAAGAATGCCTCTTCTTTTTCTTAACCTAAATGCTGAGTGACCCGTGTTCTCTCTTCTTCACCCAACAAATTTGAAGCTCACAATACCACACCAGAGAATGGCCTTAGTATTCCACAATTCATTTTATATATTTACTATATTAGCATTTCCAAACCTTGACCTAAGGTCACACAACCGTACAAAATTTCTCATTCCTCCACAATAATCACGTGCCTTAGCCTCCCTCTGCATGCTCTTGCTTCTTCTACACCCAATACCCTCCATTTGCTGAAGAACCGCCACCTTCATTCGTCGTCCCAATGGGGTTTCAAAATGTTGAAACCCCACGAGAGGACGCGCCTCTTCTCTCCAAAGCACCCCCTCTCTCCTCAAAATTCAAGACCTTCGCCAACATCTTCATATCCATTGTAGGTTCTGGCGTGCTTGGTCTCCCTTACAGCTTCAAGAAAACGGGTTGGCTCGCGGGTTTGCTCATGCTCTTCCTCGTCGCCTTCCTCACCTACCACTGCATGATGCTCCTTGTGCGCACTCGCCGCAAGCTTGAATCCAAAGCGCGCTTCTCCTCCAATCTCAAATCTTTTGGCGATTTGGGGTATGCCATTGGCGGCCCTCTTGGCAAATTGTTCGTTGATGTCATGATAGGGTTTTCTCATTGCGGTTTCTGCGTCAGCTACCTTATTTTCATTTCCACCACGTTGGCCTATCTTGTCGGTGAGGGGCCAACATGCTCCCTTTTTCTGGGTTTCACGCCAAAGGTCTTGTTTCTATGGGGTTGTTTTCCCTTTCAGTTGGGCCTTAATGCTATCCCAACTTTGACCCTTTTGGCTCCTTTGAGCATTTTCGCTGATGTTGTTGATATTGCAGCCAAAAGCGTGGTGATGGTGGACGAAGTATTCGTGTTTATGAGGAATAGGCCTCCTGTGGAGGCCTTTAGTGGTTGGTCCGTGTTTTTTTACGGTTTAGGGGTGGCAGTGTATGCGTTTGAAGGGATAGGAATGGTTTTGCCGTTGGAATCAGAGGCCAAGGATAAGGAGAAATTTGGTGGGGTTTTGGGTGTGGGGATGTTTCTCATTGCTCTGTTGTATGCAGCTTTTGCTGCTTTAAGTTACTTTGCTTTTGGTGAAGAAACACAAGAGATTATCACTACAAATCTTGGACCAGGTTTGGTAAGTACTTTGGTGCAGTTGGGTCTTTGCATCAACCTGTTATTTACTTTTCCATTGATGATGAATCCAGTGTACGAGGTTGTTGAGAGACGGTTGTGTGACTCTAGGTACTGCCTGTGGTTGAGGTGGTTGTTGGTTTTGGGGGTGAGTTTGGTGGCACTTTTGGTGCCTAACTTCGCAGATTTTTTATCCCTGGTTGGTAGTAGCGTTTGTGTTATTCTCAGCTTTGTGTTGCCAGCTATGTTTCACTATTTGGTGTTCAAAGAAGAGATGGATTGGAGGCGTATGGTTTGTGATGGGGCAGTTGTGGTTTTTGGGTTGGTTATTGCAGTGACAGGAACTTGGTCTTCGTTATTGAACATTATTGGCCCCAATGCTTGATCAAACTATAGAAAAAAGTCTTTTCTTGTTACCAACAACTCCGTACATAGTCAAGAGTTTGATAAAATTGCGGGAGGTTTTTTGGGATGGAGAAATTTTGTAGTTGCTGAGACCATTTTTAATGGAAGTAACTTTTAAGGGGTTTTTTATTAATAAAAATATTAATAGAACCTTGTAAACACTTTTTTTTTTTAAAATTAACGAGAGTTGGCTATATAAATTTCTTTCAAAAATTATACTCTTTACATATGGAGGTTTCTAGTTGAAAGATAGTAATAATTTGACACCACAATTCACATTTGATATTATAAAATATTATTATTTTATTAATATATAATGTTTTATTAATATAATATAGTGTTAAATGGATATTAACAAGAACGTAGTATCAAATTACTATTTTTCCTAATTGAAATATCAATGAGATAATTTGATTCCTAATATGTACTGTTTGCTTAAATCACTGATCATAAACCAACCCTTGTAAAAGGTTTAGCTTTTCCTTCCACAGGGCAAACATAAGTTTTAATGTACAAGGTTTGATAAAAAGAAAAAAATTCAACCAAGTTAAATAATTGTATATATTTTTGCATATACAAATCATCATTTTATGTATGAGATATATGACAACGATTTTTGACCAACATTTTATGATAATTTTGCCAATAATTATTAGTAAAAGTGATATACAATGATAATTATTTGTTATTGTTCGTATGATTTATATCTTTTTGTTTTATTTTATGGTGATGTCAAATCTAGATTCAACCAAATATATCATTCATGTACACAAAAGTAATTAGGTTTTACTGTAAGTCAAATTACATGCACACTTATAAAGAAATAGTTTCCTATTATCAATATCTAAAATTACTACAAACATAATTAAACACTACAAGAAAAATTAAATTTATTCTCGGATTAACCCATATATATGTAAACCATAATTAAATTTAACATTATTCATAAATTATTACATATGGATCTGTATCTATAAGTAAATTTAACATTACCTATAGATTATTACTTACTGATTTATATCAATAGGTAAATTCAATATTATATACAGATTATTACACTCACTGATTTTTGTATCTGTAGGTAAATTAAATATAAAATTTGAGAATATTACCTAAAGACTGTATTCAATAATATGACTTATATTTAACTTAATAATATTAATATTATTGTTATTATTTATATTAATAATATTATTAATTTTATTAATATTATAAGAATATTATTTATATTTTAATATGTTATTAAAATTATTATTATTATTATTATCCTTAAATATTATTATTTTAAAGATTTTTTTGTTAGTATTATTATTTAAAATATGATGCAGACGTTAAAGCTAGATAATACTTTTGAGGCACAGTAACACTTTATTGGCTTAAAAAGAGTCTGTCTCAAAGAAACAGTGAAAATAACAGCAACGGTGCCACTCATTTACAAACGGTGGAGCGGTGGCCACTCTGATTCCGACGTCTCACACCTGTATGACAATTTAGAAATGCTTTATCAAGGAACACAACACAAAGAGGGAAAAGAAAAAGTTTCAGAGAGAGAATTCAGAATACTAACAAATTTCCTTCCTTCCTGTCCTTCCCCCTTCCTCTGCTCCTTACAGAATAATCCTTTGCCTCATTTCTTCTCTGATCGCTTACCACGTGTCCACTCCTTTAACTGAATGTTTGGCTTTGCTGGTATCATTACTCCCTCCATTGATTAGAACCTTGTCCTCAAGGTTAAATGCTGGATATTGGCTTTGTATGTCTGCATAACGTTCCTAGGTAGCTTCTTCAGGGGTCAGGCCCTTCCAATGAATAAGGAATTCTTCCAGCCATTTGTCATTCTTCTTGATTATGCGATTACCGAGAAGTGCATGCGGTTGTAATGGATGACCCTTGTAGTTCAATAGCAAAGGCTCAGGCACACAAGCTGGTTGTGGATGACCTTCGCATTTCTTCAATACTGACACGTGAAAGACTAGATGGATTTGAGCTGTTGGAGGCAATTATAATTTGTATGCTACTGGGCCAATGCAAGTCAAAATTGGAAATGGTCCAAAATAACGCATAGATAACTTCTGGTTTTGAATTAACTGCAGTGAGTGTTGTCTATAAGGTTGCAATTTCACATAGACAAAATCTCCCACTTTGTATTCCACGTCTCTTATGTGACTATCAACTTGAACTTTCATTTTCCGTTGGGCCTTCGCCATATTAGCTTTCAGAAAATCAAGTAAAGCATCTCTAGATTGTAGTTGTTCTTGTATAGCCTGTGTGTCTCTTACTTGAACATCATAATGGAGTAAAGGAGGTGGGTCTCTACCAAAAACAACTTTATATAGAGACATGCCAATACCAGAGTGCAAAGAAGTATTATAACAGTAGGTTGCCCACGGTAATAGAGTAGGCTAATCCTTTGGTTTTGCTTGAGTGTAGCAGCACAAATACATTTCCAAGCATCTGATTGAGGGTGGTAGGCTGAGCTGCGTGCCAGTTTAATGCCTTGACGAGCACAAATTTGTTCCCAAAATTTATTGGTAAAAACCTTATCACGATCTGAAACAATGGTTTGAGGGAGGCCATGAATACTCATATCTCTTTAATAAATACATCAGCTACTTTAGGGGCTGAAAAATCAGCTGTTAGGGGAAGGAAGTGAGCAAATTTGGATAAACGATCGATGATAACTAATATAACCGAATAACCATGGGATAGAGGAAGGCCTGTGATAAAATCCATAACAATGTCTTGCCAAATTTGATTTGGAATTGGCAAAGGTTGTAGTAAACCAGCAGGGGGTTGATTGCTATACCTTGCTTGCTGACAAATGGAACAAGCTCTAATATATTCCTTGACCGTGTTGGCCATGTTCTTCCAAAAAAATTTAGCAGAGAGTCCAGTTAATGTTTTCTGGTATCCACCGTGACCACCCAGTAAGGAATCATGAAATTCTTGCAAAAGTTGTTGTTTGACTGCAGAATTGGCAGGTATAAATAGTTTATCCTCCCAAAACCATAACCCCTTTTTAATGGTCAAGCTTCCTGTTTTCAATTCAGCTGCAGTAAATTCATCAATAGGTGTCAAGTGTTGTCGTTCCTGCTGCAGTATAGGAATCCAAGAACTGGTAATCAGAGTGATGGACATAAATGCACGAGATAAGCCATCTGCTCCCTGGTTTTCAATTCCTGCTTTATATTCAATTGAAAAATCATAGCCCAATAGCTTAGCCAACCAGGCTTGTTGTTTGGGGGTTTGGATAACCTGTGCTTGGAGCTATTTCAAACTTTTGTGATCTGTTCTTATGGTGAATTTTTGGCCTAATAAGTAATGTCGAAATTTGGTTACAGCTGCCACTATAGCCTGCATTTCCCTAGCATAAACAGATTGTTGTTGAGCTCTAAGAGATAGCTTTTTTGAAAAATAAGCAATAGGATGACCATGTTGACTGAGAATGACACCAATGCCTGATCATGATGTATCAGTTTCTAGGACAAACAGTTGAGAAAAATCAGGAAGTGTTAATACAGGTGCTTGTGCCAGAGCCTGTTGCAATTGCCTGAATGCTGCAGTGGCCCGATCAGACCATTTAAACCCATCTTTCTTCAACAAGTCTGTAAGAGGAGTTGCCACTACTGCAAAGTGGCGAATAAATTTGTGATAATAGCTGGCTAATCCTAAAAATGCCTGTAATTTCCGTATTGATGAAGGTATAGGCCAATGAGTCACAACCTGAATCTTAGTGGAGTCCACTTTAACCCCATCCCTGGACACCACGTGTCCGAGATACTCCATTTGTGTTTGACCAAAAGAACACTTGGATAGTTTGGCAAACAAAGTATGTTTTTTGAGAAGCTCTAGTACCTGCCTCAAATGTTGAATATGGGTTTTCCAATCCGGGCTATAAACTAAGATATCATCAAAAAATACCAACACAAACTTGCATAGTACCTTGGCAAAAATGGAATTCATAAGGCTTTGGAATGTTATCGGTGTATTGGTTAAGCCAAAAGGCATCACCCTCCATTCATATAAGCCATGGTGAGTTTTGAATGCTGTTTTGAAGCAATCTTCATCTTTGACTCGGATTTGATGGTAACCGGAACGCAGATCAAGTTTAGAGAAGTACTGAGCACCAAATAACTCATCCACAGTTTGCATAGGGAATGAGTCCTTAATGGTGGCAGCATTCAAGGCCCTATAATCATTGCAGAATCTCCATGTACCATCTTTTTTTTTAACTAGTAAGACTGGTGAGGAGAAAGGGCTGTACTAGGTTGGATTACTCCCTCTGCCAACATATCAGATACCAATCTTTCTATCTCATCTTTTTGACAATGTGGATACCTATAAGGCCTGACTTTGATAAAAGTTGTGTTTGGTAATAAATGGATGGCATGGTCATGTACTCTGGAAGGGGGCAATCCATGTGGAGATTGGAACACATCCTGATAAGTTTGTAGTAACAGAGCCAATTCAGGATCTGTGTGTGCAGGTAAATCCGCTTGGAGTGAAGAGGATTCCAATTGTGGCTGAATTTGTAAAGTATATAATGCCAAGATTGCTTTGGTAGTTTGTAAACGCCTAAATTGGTGAAATTGAGCTTGGTCTATAATGGGATGGAGTTCACCTTGTAAAGTAATTAATTGATCATTATGCATGAAAGTAATAAACTTTTGTTTGTAGTTCACCAAATGAGTATCCAATGTCTCCAACCATATATCACCAAGGACAAGTTCTTCACTAGCAATAGGCAGCACAAAAGCATTCACTGTAATTATATGTTGCTGAATTTTAATAGGCACATTGCGAACCTGACCATCACACTTAAGCAATTCACCACTTCCTACCTGCACTTTGAAAGAAGGAACCTTATACCAAGGTATAGCTAGGCATTTTACTAAGGCAGGATGGATAAAATTATCTCAGCTCCCTCCATCCATTAATATACAGATATCTCTACCATGAACAATCCCAGAAAAACGAATAAAACCTCTCGCTGGTAAACCGGTTAAAGCATTGTAAGAAAGTTGTAATGGCATTGTCAACTGACTGATATCCGCAGATTCTGTGGGAGTGGTATCAATATCTTCAATTTGCTGCTCAGGTTCTGTAAGCACTTCCTCTACAGATTGGATAATAAAGTATTGCTTGGTTGCACATTTATGACTTGGGCTAAATTTTGCATCACAAGTGAAACAAAGGTTATGCTCCCTCCGAAATTGGATTTTTGTTGGTGACAATTTTCGCATAAAAGGGGTTTAGGAGGTGTTGGTAATAACGGTGGTTTACTGTCTACTAGAGCTATGGTAGATTTGACCTGTTTGGATTGGGTTGGCAACTGAATCTTTTATGCACAAACAATTGGAGCTGAGCATGATGTGCTCCAGTGTTGCAGATAGGGTGCAAATTTTTCTTCAAATAAACGAGCCAAAGAGACTGCTTGCATGAGAGAAATTGGACATCTGGATTTCACTTCTCGTCTCAGCTCTGGATGTAATCCACCAATAAAACAGTCTAAGAGTAATGCATCATCCATTTCGTATACTCTAGCTGTCAAATCATTAAAGGCATCAAAATAGTTGGCAACCGAACTGGATTTTTTTAATTTGAATAACTCTTCTCGGGGATTTTCAAATAGAGAGGGTCCAAATTGAATTTGAAGAGTTGTGGATAGAGTAATCTAGTCTTGTCCTTGATTCAATTTTTCCCAAATTTGAAACCAAGTTAATGCTCTGCCTTCAAGACTAACCGCGATCAAATCCATCTTCTGTTCCTCTAGCACATCGTAAATACGAAAAAAACGTTCGGCTTGGTAGATCCATTGAAGGATGTCCTCACTCCCAGAAAAATGAGGAAAGTCAACCCTCATCTGTCGCAGAGTTATGAATGCCGAAGACGGTTGTCGGGGATGTTGCTCAAGTTTTTGAGCCAACTGAACCTGCAAGGAAGCAAGAGCCTGCGTGATTGCAGACAACTATTCATTATACCCATCAGCTTGCTCGGTGAGTTTGTTAATGGCCGCTTGCATCATTTGCATACGGGTATTGTCCCATTGAACTCAATGAAAGCACCAAATGATGCAAACGTTAAAGCTAGATAATACTTTTGAGGCACAATAACACTTTATTGGCTTAAAAAGAGTCTGTCTCAAAGAAACGGTGAAAATAACAACAACGGTGTCACTCGCTTACAAACGGTGGAGCGGTGGCCACTCAGATTCCGACGTCTCACACCTGTATGGCAATTTAGAAATGCTTTATCAAGGAACACAACACAGAGAGGGAAAAGAAAAAGTTTCAGAGAGAGAATTCAGAATACTAACAAATTTCCTTCCTGCCTGTCCTTCCCCCTTCCTTTGCTCCTTACAGAATAATCCTTTGCCTCATTTCTTCTTTGATCGCTTACCACGTGTCCCCTCCTTTAACTGAATGTTTGGCTTTGCTGGTATCAAAATACTAATATTATTATTTTTTATTAATATTAATATTGTTATTACATATTGTTATTATTATTATCATTTATTATTAATATTATAATTAATAATATTAATATTATCTATGTTATATTAAAATAATTAATATTTTAATATTATCCACGAACATAGATCTGTAAGTATTACTTACGGATATAGGTTCTTAGATATTACCTACGAATATAAATATATAGGTATTATCTACGAATATAGATCCGTAGGTTTACTTACGGACCTATATCATGAGTAATACCCACATATATAAATATGTGGATAATACATATGGACCTATGTTCATGGGTAATACTTACAAACTTATATTCGTAAATAAAAATAATACTATTAATAATATTATTAACATTTATATAAATTTTTTAATATTATTAATATTTGTATTACAAAATATTATTAATGTTATTAATAATATTATTATTATTTATATTATTATTATTATTATATGTTTTTTAATATATGGAATATTATTACTACTTCTATTGATATTATTTATATTTATGTTAATAATATTTTTAATATTACTGATATTCTTCTTACCATTATTTATATTTATATGAAAAATAGTTTTAATTTTATTAATATTTTTATTTATATTTTTTTCAGTTATATTAAAAATATTTGTGATATTATTATTAAGAATTATTATTATTATAGTTAATAATAATATTATTATAACTATTAATGTTAATATTATTATTAAAATTAATATTATAAAGTATATTAATATTATTGTTTTAAATATTATTAATATTTTTTCACCAATATTGTAAATATCATTATTAATATTATTATTGATGTTATAGTTATTATAGTTAATAAAAATAAATTTAATATTAGTAATAATATTATTATTAACAATAATAATATTAACTTTATTATTATTAGTAGTATTGATATCATTAATAATATTATTACTAATATTATTTTTTTTCATATTATTAAATTTGTTTTTAATATTGCTAATTATTTAATTTGTATTTTAATATTTATACTACAAATACTTTTAATTTTATTTTTAATAATTTGAATTTATGATTAGTTTTATTATTATTATTATTATTATTTTTATTATATTTATATTTACCTGAAAAATATTTTTAATACTAATGATATATTTATTAAAATTATTTATATTTATATTAAAATATTTCCAATATCATTATTAATAATATTATCGTTATTAATATTATTTTTATTATTAGTATTAATATTATTAATAATATTAGTATTTTAAATATTATTAACTTATTATTATTATTATTATGAATCTTATTAATATTGTTTTGATTGATATTATTATTGTTGTTTTTAATAAAAATAATATTAATAATAAGAATAAGAATATTGTTAATAATAATAATAATTTTATTAATAATATTAATAATCATAATCATAAATATAATCATAATAAAAATAACAATAATCATAATATTATCACATAATTTGTCTGAAATAATGAAACAAATAGAAAGATATAAAAGTAATATAACATTAAAAATAATCCTAAATAAGAATAATAAAAAATAATGAATATATAATTCACTAAAATCATTTAAGAGTGTAAAAACAAATTAAAAGTATTATAAAAGTTATGTATTGTAAACATTATATTACTTTATCTACTATCCTATAGTGTTATAACCATGGACACAGTACTTTGTCCGCATGTTTCTATCCTATATTTTTGAACCTATCGATTATGTTTTTCATTAAAAGAAACAGCAACATATTTGTATAGTTTAAAATAAGTCCACAAACAAGAAATAATTAAAAAATTAATGCGTTGGTTAATTATAATAAATTACACGATTTCAACCTTTATTAATTCTAGGTGACAAAATGATCATCCATTAAATGATAGTTGTACTCATAGATTTCAATTTGTTTATTATACAGTAATTTAAAATAAATATAATTAAATTCATTGATTGACATCCAATAGTGAACAAATTAAAGATAGGCAATTCTTAATAATTTTGAATAACACCATGATTATGAACTTTGACACTATTTAATTGTTTTGAATTAATTCTTATTTTTTTAAAAATTCAATCTAATTCAAATCAATTAACATTTCCAATTCCCAGATACCACCGGCGGCAGAGCCGCGCTGGTGGCTCTGATACCAGTTGATACCAGAGTCCAGTCGGAAGGCGGATAAGTAAAAAGTAATAGTCACATAATACACCATGAGCTAAGAATTCCCGAGATTGAATCCCAACTTAATAGATGGAAACTCCCTAAATTAGAAATATCTTCCCTTTATAAAACTAAGATCACTGACATGTTTA
>Ga0209489_109947_pt1 | contig 11258 bp, 7 predicted proteins | sample SiratrowhiteBW_FD_187527 | JGI IMG/M metagenome (GOLD analysis project Ga0209489, IMG submission 187527) | Root nodule microbial communities of legume samples collected from California, USA - Siratro white BW (SPAdes) (version 2) | ecosystem: Host-associated > Plants > Roots > Nodule | place: USA...
TATGAAAGATTGAATTGTTGTTGTTTTGTTGAGATAGAAATCCAATTTATGAAAATATATATTGTTTTGAAAACTCTCTAGCTTACCCTTCTTTTTGTGTGTTGTTTGTTTTGTTTTTAAAACTGCAATGATCGTGTATATTACACGGGAGCAGAGAATTTGACAGGTGGTGTGAGTCCCAGTGAATTGTGATGGAGAAGCTTCATTTTATTTTATTTGTAATTTTACAAAGATATTTTATTAAATCTTACGCGGAGAAGTATAATTTGAAATACATGATGAATGTATGAATTTGTATATTCAAGTTTATTATATAATTTTTTATGCAATAAAGTTTCTATTATATGAAAAATATGGGATGTTACATTACATAGATAAGAAAAAAATCTTATATATAATAAAAAATATTTATATTATATATGTATAGATTCATATTTTTGTGTCCTATATTTTGAAAATTACATGTGTCTAAGTGTTTGTATTTGTGTCGTATCTGTGTCCGTGTCAGTATCCGAGTTTCATAACTACACACAGCTTTATAATTTTTACCACAGAAATAACCTCACGTACCTAATATTGGAGTACTCATGGAAAGCAACCAAACATGCATGTTTAAAATCGAACCATAGAAATTGATATGTGATGCATGTAGTTAAACCATGTATATATAAAACACGAGCACATTGAAGCGAAAAGCAAATCAATGCACGAAACTTATCAATATAATAATATATGGAGAAGGGTGATGGGGAGTTCCAATGGGTTTTCCTGTTACCTGATGACACAGCCTGGGTCCGCACTTACGGTGGTACTACTGGTGGGATTTTCTCTGTTTTCTAGTGTAAGTGTATGTGAGCAAAAATATGGAAAGAATAAATAGGGAAGCTTGAGGGTTGGTATATCTTTCTTTTGCCGTATTCGAAAAAAATAGATCCAACGAAACCAAAGAGTGTCCAATGTTATCTGTGACTGAATCAGTAATCAATTTTGTAACTGAATTTGTGACCGAATTAGTTACCGAAATTAGTGACCAAATTTGTGACCGAATCAGTGACTGAAATCAATGATCGAATCTGTGACTGAATTTGTGTCCGAATCTGTGTCCGAATCAGTAACCGAAGTTTTGGGTGACTAATTCAGTCACTTATAGTGACCGAATTTTTTCGGTCACTAATTCCGTTACTAATAGTGACCAAATTTTTCAAGCACTAATTTCGGTCACTATTCAGCAATTTTATAGTAGTGTAACTTACACTACTTGCCTTAGATTGGTGACCAATCATGTAGAACATGTATCATTATCTTCCCAAGAAATGTAGGCTCTTTTTGTCTTTCCAATTTTGCTGTTTTTCTTCTCTTGACTCTTCTCCTTGCACACCAGATTTGGGCATTCAATCTTGATATGACTTTGCTTCCCACATCCAAAATAGGTGAAATTAGTTAAACCAGAATCAGATTTTCTATTGTACCTTTTGGCTTCATGGTTATTCTCTTTTGCTTTCTTCTTCATGAATTTCTAGAATCTTCTGACTAGCATGTTAAGGGTCTTTGCATCGTAGCACTCACTATAGCCATTATCATTGTTGTCATCATTTTGAGCAGCTGACTTAAGTGTTAGACCTCTAGCCTTCCTTTCTCCATTCTCGTATTGTTTCAATATGTTCTCTCTAACTCATGCTCACTCGTCTTTCCAAAGAGTGTTGCAGCAGTCATGGTTGTCAAATCCCTTATTTTTTATATTGTATTAATCTTGGGCTGTCAGTTCCTATCGAAGCATTTTAGCATTTTGATGTTGAGCTCTTCTTTGTCAAACACCTTCCCAAGTCCAATCAAGTGGCTGACAATGTGGGTGAATCTCTTCTGCATATATGCAATAGTTTCACCCTGTTGCATTCTGAATAGTTCATACTCTTGAATCAAACCATGTTTCCTAGCCCTCTTGACATATGTTGTACCTTCATGAGTCACCTCAAGAATATCTCACATCTCTTTTGTTGGTGAGTAGTGTGACACCTTGAAAAACTCATCAAGGTTCAAAACAGAGGTTATGATATTCTTGGCTATGCAATCATATTGAACCTTTCTGTTCTCAACATCAATCAACTCATCAAAAGGTTTTCCAACAACAACACCATTCACAACAATCATAGGCATAAATAGACCATTTACTATAGCATTCCAAATCCCACGATCAATTGATTCAATCAAAATTTTCATTCTAACTTTCCAGAATTGGTAGTTCACATCATTAAACATAGGAGACCTACTAATTAAGGCTCCCTGTACAAAGGGCAATTTATTGTCAGCCATAGGATCAAAACTTGATTAAAGTACAAGCACCAACTCTTGATACCAATTGAAATGAGTTTTAGGCCGAGTTCAAGAGGGGGTGAATTAAACTTTAAATTTTTTTTGCAAATATTATGAAAAAAGATTGAAGGAAAGAAATAATTTTCTCAAATGATATAATTTATTGTGGGATTAGTAGCTACACAGTCAAAAATCAATCAATTAAAAAGTACAAACAATCAATTGAAATATCAGTAAGTACAACAAAACAGAAAAATAATCAATTCAGTCCAACAATCAATCAGTTAAATTTTACTTTCCAGAAATCCATCCAAAAATAGTAATCAATTACAATTGAAAAGTAGCAAATTTAAAATTCTCAAATTCTTGTTTGAAAAATTCAATCAATTAAATTTCAAATCAACTAGTTTTAGTTTTTTAGCAAACTAGCAACATAGAAAGTAGTTGATTAAATCATAGAATCAAAAAACTATTTTATCAAAATTAAGCAATTGTACAAAATGATCAAGGAATGTGAAGTTTTCACATAAAACACAAGTTGACACAGGTAAGATTAATTTACAGTGAAAAGAAAAAAGTGGGAAACTAGTGCAGTGCAATAATAGTAGTGGATGAGCTCCTAGAATCACTTTCTTAGTTCCTTCTAAATCAAAAGCTTTCTTGGTTTACAATGATTTTTCTCAATTTTTGATTCTCTCACGTTCTCAAATTTGTCTCTAGGTTTAAAGTGCGTTTTCTGAAATTGTTATATATGTTTCCAAAATTGTTTTAAAATTTGTTACAGTTTTATTAAAAACAATTAATTGAAAACAAATATAAATCGATTGATTCCCTACTAACAGGCTTTTTGTTTTTCTAAAAAATCCTTTGAAAAATTTAGTGAATGATTTTACTAAAATATTGTTAGCCCAATTCTGTTTTTATATTTCAAAAACATTTAGAATTATTAGAGCTCATTCCAATAACATATGATGAATGCACAAAACAAGACAACACACACACACAAATACTAATTCATCTTCAAGTCTCTTTTGTGCTTGGCTTGAGTTGGCTTCATCAAATACAAGACATCAATATTGTCAACAATAATCACTTATTAATTAATGGAACATCTTTAAAAGTTTTTCCTAAGAAGAACTAGACATAGCCCATTAGCTTAGGTGAATCAGTATAAAATTGTTATCTTGTTTTAATTGAATGTTAGGTGGTCTATCATTTATGAGAAAGAGTGTGTCTTCTTGAGTCATTTATTCCTAAAAGATGGACTTCATCGTAAACAAATTCGATAACTTCAACCACAACCCAAACTAGTTTATTCACTTGCTACCTCATAAAACCTAAGAAGCCAAAAGTATTAAAGAGTAAGCATTCTATTTTTGAATTCTAAGAAACAACTCCTTGATTGATTACACATATTTTTGTGCATACTTTCATAACTTTATTATAGATTTAAAACATTATCTATATGCTTTATTTTCAATTTTTAAATCATGTCCTTTTTATGGTACTAAACTGGGTTTAATGTATATAATTGCTTTAATTTTATACTTTTAGTTAATTTAACATTTGCTTACTACTTTGATTGTAACTGTTTTGTATATATTATTTTTTGGCTAATTCTAATTGTATTGGATTTTAAATTTTCAAGACTTTAAAATGGACATATGGTTTATTGTATTTTGAGTTTATGTTATTTTCTACAATTTTCGGAACTTGAGACTAATTTATTAAATTTTTGTACAAACTTGTATGACTTTGATTTTCCTTATTTTAAATTGGACATTCATAATTGAGCTTATGAATCTAATTAGAGCTTAGTTAAACTTATTATAGAGCTTACAATATATATAAATATATATATATGTATATATATATATATATATATGTATATATATATATGTATATATATGTATATGTATATATATGTATATGTATGTATATATCCTAAATGTGCTATAACTACATATATGGAAGTTATTTTGTTTAGTTTTTTCTTTTTTTTCTATCAATTTCAAATTGTCTTTTTGTTTTTCTATTTCATTTGTGTTCTTCATTTTTTATTTATGAAAAACTGATTCTTGAGGTTCAATTGATAAAATTAAGAGCATATAATTCCAATTGATTTTTCACCAACTATTGAGTGTTTCAAATTTATTTTTCTTTTATCTAATTTTGAATTTACATTTTATAATTACAATTTATGTTTCTGATTTTATAAATTAAATTATAAATCGATTGGTTATTTTTATAATTAAATACGAATTACATTAAATGATTTTGATTTATATTTTTTAGTTCAATTACATTTGTTTAATTGAATTAATTAAACAGTTAATTGTTTAAATTTAAATCTAAATCTTTATATAAGGATAAATTAAATATATTTAAAGTTAAATATCATTTTATTAACAAATATGATATTTTTATTAAATTATACTTATCATTTGGATATTTGATATTCTATTTTTTACGTTTATAGTCATCTTCCTTTGAGAAAACTCAAAACACTGGGTTTTAAACCATCAAGAAAAATTATGTAGTATATAAGAAATGTTGATACAGTATTTTTCAAAACCATTAGAAAGGGTTAGGTATAAAAGTAGAAAAAATAAAGAAAATTTAGGTAATTAAAAGATGTACGAGGGAGAGTTATTATATTATTTGTTCATTAAATTGTTGGACATATGGGCTCTGCCAGTTAGTTGAAAACCAAATAAAATGCCATAAATAAGAATTTAATAAAATGAACTAATAGTATGAAAAAGTTACACTAAATTGTCATTAAAATCGTTAATTTTGTAATAATATTTAAAAATATAGGATGGTTTTAAATTGATTATAAGATTGTATATATTTGTTATGATGCGAGTGTATCAAACTTAAATGTATATAATAAAAAGAAATGCTGACACACCAAACAAGACAAATTATCAAGGTGATCTTTCTAATAATCTAATGACAATAAGGATACAAAACAGTTACGAAATGAAATTGGAAACGTGTACATCCGTTGGTGGGCTAAAGTTATGGTGCATGGTCAAACAAGAAAACCGAGTCAATGTTTGGCCAAACATTGGTCATGCCTTAAAATAAAGTTATAATCTGTTTTGCATTTGCTCTGCTTCTCTTCACACAGAATACAATGAACTTATCCACCAAAATTTGCACTATTGCTGCGGGGGAAGCACATACTCTTATTCTCACTAGTGATGGACGTGTTTATTCTTGGGGAAGAGGAATACTGGGGAGGCTTGGTGGAGGTTCTGAACACGACGACCATCTTCCCGTTCAAGTCAGCTTTGGATCAGAAGAAGACAGCGTCAGAATAGTGGGAATTGCCGCTGCTGCTTATCATAGCCTTGCGCTAGCAGGTTCTGTTACTTCCATTTATTTTATACATAAATATATATATATATATATATAGAGAGAGAGAAAGGATCAAATTTCACCAAATATTAATAATATTAATAATAATATGAATATAATAATAATATTAAATTTAGTTATGAATTCAGGTAGATAGTTAAAATTTCTAAATTTACTTACAAATTTCGTATATAATAATATTAAATTTATCTACAAGTTTATATGGATATATAATAATATTAAATTTACTTACAAATTTAGGTGTATGATAAATAAATTAAAAAATTTATATAATGATAATGTAACTAATATCTTTCATAATAGAGATCCCATATAAAATTTCAAATGTTAGAGAAATAAAATTTTTAACAGTTTATAACTAAAATCAAAATTTATTAATTTTATTTATTTAGACTAAACTCATATTTAAATATATTATATTATATTATATAATACAATATAATATAATATGATATTAATTAATATAGAAACATATATATATATATATATATATATATATATATTACATGTATAATACATTAAAAATATTTGTTTAATTAATTAGAAATGCCAAAAAAATATTTAATCCATTATATCAAAAATTTTATGTGATATCTCAATGGAGCAACACACAATAGATTAATGAGAAGTAAGGATTTCTTTAAAGTTGATATAGATTCATTTACGTAACAAGTTTATATAAAATTCATCACATCCATATTTACTAACTAGTGTTTTACAATAGATTTAATATTAGAGGCCACATTATTGACACTAGCAATATTTCCCACCATCTTAATTGAAGGGATTAGGCAAAATAGAGAAAATTGTGCTAATCCATCTTAAATTCATGTAGCATTAATTCTTTTAAGAAATTTCTATATGAATTTTAACATCATTCAGTGATGATGTAGTATATAAAAGTTCTAAGATTTTTAAGGATTTAATAATCAGCTTAAAGAATTATAAAAACTAAAGTCAAAATTTGATATATTTGTATGGACTAACAAATATGCTAAACTCGTCCAAATAAACAAATATAGTAAACTTAATTAGTTCAGTATTTACTAGATAGGGTGAAAAATAAAAAGAACTTGTTCTTGTAAATTTTTCACGTTCATGCACCGTAATATATACTTTAAATGTGTTCGTCTTATTTTGAACACGTACGCTTAGGGGGTTATATTATACACCTTTTTTTAGGGTTTGCGGAATTTTTAAGTCACTAGGCAAAGGAATAACGTTGAAAATTCACTGAAAAGTATGTGTATAGCTTGTTTAGTTAGACTTTCTATTAAAAAAAGTGAAAGGTGTCATATTTGAGATTCGTATGTGCAAGTTTTGATGATCTAATGTGGGGTATAATTTACGTTTACGACTCTCTTGTTTATCCTGTTATTGATTCGACTTAATTTATTTAACGACAGTTTTTTTATAGAAATAGTTTACAAGTAAAAATATTATTTTGATGTAAATCTTGTTTTCACCCATTATTAAATTAAAAGGAGTTATTTCAAGATTGATAGAAAGAAAAAATAAAAGTCACCAAGGATTTAAGGATAAAGGTGATAGGTTAAAATATAAAGTAGAACGGAGTTATTAATATAAATAATTTATCTTAATAAATAATTTTCTTTAGTTGACAACTTATATTTATAAAAGACTCGTGATGCTTTTTATTCTTCAGACCACTCATATTAGAAAGGCTATCCTTCTCGTAATGTCCACAATCAAACAGTGATATAGGTCATTTTTCTAATTCAATATAATGATGGTTATTTAATGTTGGACAAATGTTCATGATGCGTAGCTAGCCTAGTTTATTAGAAGCTATCTAATGCACATTAAAATAATTATTTTATAAAACTTCATATATAAGACTGTAATCACTTTATGAATAAAAAAGAATAGTCATTAATGTTTTAGATCACATATTATGAGATAATATTAATTACAAAGTTTTGTGTATGCATGAATTTTATAAATTAAAATATGCTTTAACTGGGGTTAAATTTTATTTTAAAATTAATTGATATTAAATGAAGTATAATAGATACATACATCGTATTCTAAAGTTGAGATAGACAATATGAGATTTTAAAAAAAATAATAATAAAAGTACAAAATATTTAAATTCAAACACAGTTTGAAAAAAAAAACTTTTAAACATGATGCTTAAATTGAAATATGTGTTTATCATAATTATAAATATTTTTAGGAATATATGTATATTGTGTAAAAGATTGAAAAATTACTAAGTAACAAGATATAAAAGCATATAAATATAAATATATATATATATATATATATATATATTTGAAGTTTAGTGATATAATAAATATGAATGAATTGTTATACCATTTTCACTTTATTCAGTGAATGCAAGTTGTTTATATAAGAAAGAATACAATGATACATGGTTGGACGTTTGAAAGTTTACCTAGTTAAACAATTTATATTTATTTTTAAATTCAAGTTAATCATATGTAAGAGAGAATGAAAATGTATATTGTTGGCCATTAGACAATTTATCTAACCAGATGGTCTACACTTTCATATGACATATCACATGTACATAAAGTTCACGACATCATATAACAAACTTTACCTTAACCTTCTATCTATATCATTAACATTACTTCTAACAATCATCGTTCAACAACTTAAGCAATGCAAGAATTGATTTATAAACATTTTAATAAGGTTATCATTTGTCTCCAATTTATTCACTTCAATCATCTTTTTAATGTGAATGAAGTGTTATCTAAGTCAATATTTTTGGTCAACTCATGGTTGAACATGATTCTTGACTAAAGAAATCGCACATGGACTATTACATAAAATGTTAGTCTTTTATTTTGAAACCTAAGGTCATTCATCAGACCATTCAATGTTGTTTCTTTCAATGTCATATACTTTGCTTTAGTGGTTGGCATGATAAATGTATGTTGGAGAGTAGTTCTCTAACTAATTAGAGTCCTACCAATAGTTAATGTGTATCCAATAATAAACCATCTAACTTCCAAATTTGCAGCATAATTATTCTTAGTGAACTTAACAAGAGTACTTTATGAATCATTGTTGAAGACGAGACCAATATCCTCTATTCCTTTAAGGTATCTAAAGATACCTTTAACAACTTTTTTGAATTCATTCCTGGTCAAGCTTTATGCATATCATTTTATATATGAAGTTTCCTTATCACACTTGCATAAGACACATGAGTCGTATACTCTTTCTATGAATCAGTGTCAGTAGAATTATGCTCAAATTTGTATGGTCAGGTAAAAGGTTTGCTTATGACCTTTGCACCTTCCATCCTGAGTTTTTTAACCACCTTTCAGATGTATTTACTTTTATACATAAATATCTTCTTTTCGACACAATCCCTCCTTATATTCATCACAAAATGTTCTCAATTTCTTTCATATCTTTCATATCAAAATCACTACTAAGTAGTAACTTTACGTTTCAATTTCAACCATGTTTCAAGAGGTATTAACATGTGGTCATCCTCCACCTTCTTATGATATACACATGGATAATAAGGACATATATTGTGCCCTTGGAAGACAATAAACTGATTGAATCTCTTAAACCTATTTAAGAAATTCTTTCAACCCATACAATGACCTCTTCAACTTGCACACATAGTCTTCCATTCTTTTAACCTCAAAACCTTATTGTTACCTCTAATTAGTTTTTGGAGGAAGGTCATGTTCATGTTAAGTTACTCCAATTTCATGTCTAGCATTATGATGTGAACCCATCTATTGAGACTCAAGAATGGATCGGTTTTGGGTAGAAAATTGAATCTATTGGAAGTAAGGGTTAAGAATAAGCAACTCCACTTTCACAGAGGAGGATAAGTTGCGGAGACGCCACAAGAGGAAGGAAAAACCCTTGATAACTCTAGTGCTTAGTTCAGTCAAGAACCCAAGAGATTCACTTTCACCAATTTGTAAAATACATAATTTGTCATTCTCAATTTCCCAAAATATTTAAATACATACTTAGCTTATGAGTTTTTCTCATCTGGAAGTAAATAAAAGAAAATTAAAATCACCATATCACAAGCAAAGATCAATTGCCCTAGTGGTTAAGTGTAGGCATATCAAGCTTGCGAACTTAGGTTCAAATCCTATCTCTAGGCAACTATTATATTTTTACACACTTTTTACAACAAAACAATAAAATAGTTTTTACAAGAAATAAAATCATTATTAGCCCATCTCCAAGCTTATTAGATATGCAATTAACCTAGTTTGGCCTTCAATAATTGAGCCTTCAGTAAATGGGAAACCTTGTAATGTTTCTTGGGCCTTCCTAAGCTTTCTTCTAGTCATGGGCCCACCTAAGTGTTGAATTGAATCCTTGACATGATTTTTCGCTTCATGGGCATAAGCTTCTCATCATGGGCCTCATGGAGTTAGGCTTGATGTCCACATCATTGCCCATTCTTCGAGAGCATTTGCTCTCAAATGTTGAAAATCATTCCCTACATCAAAAAGAGATAAACGAGATACATTAAAAGTGACACTTACTCCATACTCACAAGGTAAATCAATTTTATAGGCATTATCATTAATCCTTTCCAACACTTGAAAAAGACCATCTTCTCTTGGCTGGAGTTTGGACTTCCTTTGCTTAGAGAATATTTTTCCTCATATGAGCCCAAACCCAACCACCGAGTTCAAAAACAATTTTCTTTCTTTCCTTATTAGCTTTCTTGGCATAGCTCTAATTTTTTGTTTTCAATTTGTGTCTTCACATGCTTATGCAACTTCTTCACATAATTAGCTTTAGCCTATGCATTCTTATGCTTAAAAACAGAAATATCAAGCATAAACAATAAATCAAACAGTGTTAAAGGATTGAATCCATACACAATTTCAAATGATGAACAATTAGTTGTACCATGGACAACCCTATTATAAGCAAATTCTACATGAGGAAAACATTCTTCCCAAGTCTTAAGATTCTTCTTTAAAATAGTTTTAAGTAAAGTGCCTAAAGTCATATTCACTACCTCAGTTTGTGGATGAAAAGTAGTATATAAAAGTAATTTAGTATGAAGCTTACCCCACAATGTCCTCCAAAAGTGACTTAGAAACTTAAAGTCCCTGTCGCTTACAATGCTCTTAAGCATTCCATGAAGTCTCACAACTTCCCTAAAAAATAAGTCATCTACATGATAGGCGTCATCTACATGACATGCATCATTTGTCTTCTTGCAAGGTATGAAATGTGTCACTTTTTAAAACCTATGAATAAGATATGTGTATTTGATTGTGATGTTATTGAGAGCTATGTAGTCTATGCACCTCCTCCAAGTCTCATCCCTTTTAGACAACAATATCATAGGAACAACACACTGGCTCATGCTCTCTTGCACCCACCCTTTGCTCATCAATTCATCAACTTGCCTTTGAATTTCTTGAGTCTCTTAGGGATGAGCTTTTGTAGAAAAGCTCCAAGAATGAGAGCAATGTGATGCTTAATTCCTCTTAACGGTGGTAGTCCAGTTGGGATTTCTTTTGGGAGCACATCCTTATATTCCTGTAAAAAAAAAAAAAAAAAAA
>Ga0209489_109948_pt1 | contig 11257 bp, 4 predicted proteins | sample SiratrowhiteBW_FD_187527 | JGI IMG/M metagenome (GOLD analysis project Ga0209489, IMG submission 187527) | Root nodule microbial communities of legume samples collected from California, USA - Siratro white BW (SPAdes) (version 2) | ecosystem: Host-associated > Plants > Roots > Nodule | place: USA...
CCAAAAGAGAAAATATAAAAAAATCAAAAAAAAAAAAAAAAACACAATAATAAGCTTTTGGTATTAAACTTAATCTTTTAGTATAAATTTTAAATATAGGAAGAAGGGCATTGATAAACTTTATCGAATACCTAAAATTTTTCGATGGAATTTTTTTATTTAATTTACAATTACTTATACAATATAGTTTTTTAAGTGTGAATTTAATAAATTTATGTACAGTAGAATTTTTTTTGTAAATTACTTTTTAATTTATTTTTAAGTAATATTTTCTATAGGAATATTTTAATAGATTTAAAATTTAATTGTAAATATTTATTGTTACCAGTTATTTTAGTATAGTTAATTAATTTAATTGCAATTTATGCATCGATTTGTATTTTCTTAATTTTTATTAATATTTTTCTCTCTCAAACATGAGAAATTAATGGGGTTACGCAAGCAGCAATATTCTACCTTTTTTTATTTCTTCCAATAAATTCTTTGATTTTTAACTTATGAAATATTTTTTTACTGTAGTATTTGTAATTATTATTTAATTTGAAATTAATATAGAAAGATATATAAAATTAATTGAATTAAATTTTGAAAGATAATACAAAAAGAATAAAATGAAATATTCTATAAATATATAATTTTCTTTAATTTTATTTTATTCTCTTTGTATTGTTCTTTTAAAATTTTAATTTAATTATTTTTTATCTTAATTTTAAACTAATTAATAACTATAAATACTATAAAAAAACAGTGTTATTTCATAAATTAGAAGTCAAAAGATTCATTGAGAAGAATAAAAAGTAGAATCCTGCTAGTTCCCTAAGAGAAAATTCAAAATTTATGATCAAGTCTTTAATAAAGAAGAATATTAAGTTAATTTAAATCTAAACTTTATTATTTATAATGTAATTGTAATTTTATAAAGATGATGTAATTTTAATTTTATAAAGACGAAGAGTATATAAAATTTGAGATTATTTTCTTTATTCTCATTGTCTAATGTAAAGGAAAAGAAAATTGGAATAAATTTCTTTTTTGAAAAGTTTTGCAAGTTAAGTCATTTTACAATATTAAGAAACAAATGTTTTTCTTTCATTGGCATCATTCATATGAGTTTTTTTAAAAGATATAAACAAATTTTTAGAACAAAACTAATATCAATGATGTGATTTTATTTATCATAAAATTAAATTACCAATAATTTTGTTTATTTGTTTTAGTGACATTATCAGATTTTGATTGTAATATTTTTATTTGTTTTCTTTCTTTAATTATAAAAAAATGGATACATTACTCTTATACTTTTTTTATCAAAATAAAAAAATAAAAAAAATATTTTCATTTTCATATATTTTATTCATTTTTATTCATCTATTTAATTTCATAATACATTTCTTTTATCTATTTCATGCTTAAGATAAATTACCTTAAATTTAAGATTTTTACTCCTATCTTAATTTTATTCTTCTCTTGTATTTATTTTAACTCATTTTTATTTGTTCTTATTAAGGGGAATTTTAAATATCAGTTTTATATAAGCTTATTAAAGTTAGGAGTTGATTCCAAATCTTAAATTTTATATTTCTATTTTTTTGTTTAAATATGTAATTATGATGTTTCAAATTGTAATAATGTGAGACTTTTTTTTTTTTTTTGAAAATTTGATGCCAGAAATGGGAATAAAACCAAGGGTCAAGTTTAATAATCATCTAAGACGGACTCTTTTAGTAATAGTTAAGTAAAATAGGTTTTGAATACTTTTTTAGTGAAATATTAAGTGTTGGAATTTGAAGATAGTTGACAAATAAATAAGAAGGAGTGAGTGGAAACTTTGACAATTTAATTGTGCTGTGCAACTTATTTTCAAAACATTATAAACTGGATAATTTAGATTAAGTTTGAAGGTATCTAAAATAATAGTTTGAATAAATATTATGATATCATTGATTTGTTTTTGTGATATGGATTGATCGTTGAATTTGAGAAATATTAAATTTATAGTGTTATATAACATGTGATGTTTTGAATATAGTTGTGGTTATTTATGACACGAAGAATGAAAAGTTTAACTTAAATGAGAAAACATAGGTTGAAAGTGGTGAAACATTTGGTTTATATGTTTGACTTGAGAGTAATAATAGGTTTTACGTTCCACTCCACTCCTGACGAAACTTAGACTGTACTTTTAGGTCAAAAGGTCAGTATTTACTCGTTGTATTTGTTGGAAGCTGTTAATCAATTGACTATTTCGACAACACGATTAGAAAGGCATATTGGCAGATTGGCAGTGTTTGAGCCGAAAGTTGCCTGGATTATTGTGATTGTAGATTTAAGCGTAAAAGATGATTTATTAAGAAAAAATAAAAAATTGTTTAATGTCTGTTTATTTTAAATGTATGTTATTATATGTTATTGTTTATTGATATAACATGACTAGAAAGACATATTAACTAGAAACACATATTGACATTGTTGAGAAAAAAATCATTTGAATTATCGTGATTATAGAATTTTTATACGTGAAAAGTAATTTATTACTAAACCACGTAGATGTTAAGAAAAATAAAAAATAAAAAATGTTTAATGTCAGTGACTTTAAATATGTCTTGTTATATGTTATTTGTTTGTTGATATAATTTAGTAAAAGGGGTTAATGAAACCTAGACTACAATAATTTTTTTAAAGTGTTTGGTATTTTTTGGGAAAAGTACATCATTTCGAGTAATTATTGAGATAGGTGTCATCAATCAAGTTCCTTTTAACTTGGGACTTGAAGGAAGAATTAATTATGTTTGTTACTATGACATTGTGTCATGGGATCGAGAGGGGACACTCCTTCAACACTTTTTATGATCACAAGATTCTGAGTAAATCTACTAAATTTACTTGAGAGCCAGGCACAACTACTCGTGCTGCTGTATAAGAAGAAGATTTTAACATCAATGATGTACCACCTCAAACAATGGGAGGAGTACAGATTACATTTTCTAGGGTGTTTATGTTTCTTTTTATTAGAGAGACATCACTTTGAGTATATAATATTTCTTTTATGTATTGTATGTGTTTGGGAGGGTGAATTTGATAATTTCTTTCTTAAAGAAATCGCTTGTTTGTGACATGAGAATAAATTTTAAAAAAGTTAAAGAACTTCAAAAACAAACAAAAAGATGAAAAGCTCAATTAAACCAATAACTTTTTTACACAATTAAAACATCGTGAATTGCTTACCAACTCTGCATTTTCTCCGCTTCTCTGGACCCCCTCTTTCCCAGCTGCAATTTGGGACCACTTATGTCCGTAATTCAATAATTTGGAAAAACAAATCAGGAATAACGTTCGAAACAACAATTATGTTTCATTTTCCTTGTCCAAGTTAAAAGTGAAGTTGTATGAATTTAACAAACATTTTGATTGAGAAATATAGGTGACCGTATTTGCGTTCTAGACCCAAATCCATGCTAAATGAAAAAAGCCATAAGAGGACAACTTACAAAACGTGCATGTAACATAATTTATCTCTGCTTCCTCGAGTCACCTCATAAGTAGTGTAATTCTTGCCTCAGCATAACTTACATTTGCCAACAGTCATCTACTTGAATAGCGTTAACGATGAGATTACAACTAATCACCACCGCGAGTATTTTTATCCTTTAGGTGGTTTATGTCTTGCAGGGATTCCTGACTACTGAACAAGGGAATCTATCCAAAAAGACTAGAGCATAAACACAGTGAAATAACATGCATATGCTATCATTCTTCCCACTGACGGCTAGTTGTTCTCTTCAATGCAATGTTCATATCATTTTGTACTTTGTACGATAATCTCAACCTATTGTTAGCAAATAAGTATATAGCAGAATACAAATAAAGCTATAAAAGTTAACTTCCTGCACAGTGTATCGATATCTGTAAACCTTAAAGTTTTCCCCTTCACTTGCTACCAAGCAAAGCAACACTAAATTGGTAATGTTGATTGATTTTTTTTTCCTTTTGTTTCACCATGTATACATTTTCTATGTATATTCATATAGAGACTACATCTAACAATGCATAAACGGGATCCAGGTAATGGTAAGACATTATAGATCTCATGATTTTTCACTCAATCCGCAAACCTTGAAAAACCTGCATGAACATACATCTCAACGTCAAACCTTACAAATGTTAGGCCATAGCATAGGTAAACTCAATCGGGAAATTGGTCACAACAAATTAAATTCAAATATAGGCAAGTCAAGAGAAATGCATTAAGAAATAAGGACTTGACAGGCATCTTTTGATCACGTAATACTTGCTAAATTAAAACAACACCTTTCTTGCTTTTGAATTGCCTGTTGTCGAAATTAAATTCGACAGATTTGCCCAGTGTTATTACTAGTAAAATTTATGCTATTCCACCCATATGATGAGTATATATTGCACATTAAGATTAACCAGATGATGGACCACAGTCCAATTCAAACTAGTTAATCTTAAATTCCATATGATCTAACACTGCTCGAGTATTTCCCTGGGTATCATAGCACACATTCAAACTCCTACCAAGGTCAAGACAGTCTAACTCGATTGGTGGAATAAGGTTGCGTGAGTTATTGTAAACTCTCTGTTCAATTCCTATGGACAATAAAAATACACATACCAATGTTATATATTAACGAATGTACATAGACATCAGAAATTAACCTCACTAATCATCACGAATGGGCTGAAGAAGATATCGAGCATTATGCAGAAGAGCATTGGCTTCCTCATTTGAAGCATCGAGTGCACGCAATTCTCTGATTTCTTCCTGCCATTTTTCGACCTGATGCTTGTGAATCCTACATATTGTGAAGTTAAAACGGTCATACTGCAGAAAGCAAACAATATTAAAGGTAAAAGAGTTCTTATTTCTGAATGTTTAGTGACAACTTCACAGCTCACATAATAATTTTCCCTTCAAATTCATCGCTTAGTGCCCTTAACATTGTTTTGCCTGATTCTAGGAGCTCAGATACCTACATGCAATTCATTCAGCATGTGAAAGTGTTAGATGAATTAATCATACACTACGATTCCATGCTTCACATGGCGTATAACCAAATACAGCTACCCTCTGAGTATAATTCTCAATCTTTTCAAGAATAAGAGAGATACTGAGTTCCATTTCTTCAGATCCAGCAGCGTCCGCCTCAAGTTCTTGTTGTTGTTCTTCTTCTACAGTATTTGATTCCGCTTCATCTCCCACCTTTTCTTCCACCTGTTTATTATGCAATAAAAAACGAAATAGTAAATAATGCCGAAAAGAACGGAAGGCAAATTCAAGATAGAAAAAAGATTGAAAGGCAAAAAAACAATTGCCTCCGGTTTCATTCGTTTCCTCGTAGCCCCGCTCTCCGTGCTTTCCCCTAGAGTTGACATTGACGTCTAAAGGTACAAATTAAACCGCAGATGATGTTAATGTCCGCAGCTTAAAAGAAATTTTGAGTATAACCGAAACATTCAAAAAATTAATCTAAGAATAAAAAAAAAACAGCATATAGTGCAATTAACTTGACCGAAACCCTAGCACAGTGTATGAGTTTGAACATTCCAAATTAGAAAGGCAAGGTAAAAGCACATTCAGTAGAGTCGCTGCAAATAACACAATCATGTTAGCTGAACCACAACGCAAACCTGATGCGAAAGCAGGATCGAAGACATTAAAGGTTAGAAACGAAAGAAACAGTGTAATAATATAGATGATAGATTGAGTAGCACGTATCGGTTACTCACCAAAAACTCAGAAACAAGAAAACAAGAAGATTGATGAATTAGTTTTTTCCTTTGATTTGCATTTTTGCTTGAAAGAGGAAGAATATGATAAGTGTGTGAGGTTTAGTGTACAAGTCCACCTTTGAAACAGAAACCTCTTTTTGACATGCGCGCGTTTTCTCGTATCAGACTGCAGATTGCAAAATAGAGGCCATTTCTTTCTGAACCTCATATAGTCCCATATGCACCTACAGAGGTCGTTAAAAGATTAAACTACCCTTTTTGGTGCTCTCACCCTTGCTGTTCCCGTGTTTCCTTATCTATGTGTTGTATTATATATTAATTTAAGAAATAAAATATTTTAAATTATGTAATTTAAAAAAAATACTTTTAGATTGCACAATCTCCAAAACAATTTTGTACATTTGTATAATTTAAAAATCAAAGAATTTTTTATTTGACAATTCGGATAGTGTAATTTAGAGGTTTTTATTTCCCAATTGCTTCCAGCATCAAATCAAATGCTTCTTCCACCTTATCAAAAATTTCAAAATCTCAATTCTGCCCTTCATTAAAATTTGGGAGTTAGGATGTGTTTCAGAATGAATATTTCTAGAAATGAGGGTTCTGGAAGTAAAAGATGCATTTCAAAAGTCAATGAGGATGAAAATTATTTTGAAAAGAATGTTCCAGAAGTAAGAAAATATATTTTGGAAAGGATTTTTTAGATTTTTTTTTTTCATTTTGGAAAAGACTTTTTAAAAGTTTTTTTTCATCCATGAAATGACTATCACCTTTTCAATAACATCAACACAAATCTAATCAAATTCTTCGTCAAAATTTAATCCAAATCAACTTTAAATCAAATCAAAATAAAATTTTATAATTTGTAAAAACAAAGTGAGCAAATACGATTTGAACTCACCTACAACAATGACGGTGTTGTTCCATCTCCGACCACCGATCACCACCTCTGAAGACAAATCCAGCCATTGCGAAAAATTAAAATCCCTTTCGTATATATTTAGAAGGTAATTCTGTCCCTTTTTGTCAATGATGGGATAAAGAAAGTAAATGCTGGGATGCAAGAGGCCACTACCTTTTCATCTTGGATAATGTAATTACACAAGTTAGAAGTAAAAGAAAATTCAGATTACACAATTTGAAAATAAAAAACCTCTTAATTTGCATAATCAATTTGAAAATCATCTTCCGAAGACAAAGTGGGCATTTTTATTTTTATGGAGTTGTCAAATAAAAATATGGGAATGGAAAAAGAAACCCAAAAGCAGAAAGGAAACACCTAACATTGGGCCTTCTATGATTAAGACCTAATAACAACAAAGTATCAATTCACAATTATACTTAGACTATTTTGAATTTGGAACTCTCTAAAACAAAATAAGTTATTAGTAAGTTTGGTTATTTATGGAAAAAAATTCAATCAAATAGCTAATAGTTGTTTTTGTTTTTTTTATAATTTTTAATTACTTCACTAAATTCAATTTTTAAACCAAACTAGTTGATTTAATTTAAATTAGTAATATATATATATCGGTGTAAATAAAGCATATAAGTGAGAATGTGAGAATAGAGTAACAACATGTTTAAAGGAATTTAGAAGTAAAAGTGGAAATTAAAATTAATTTCTTCATAAATTAAAAATTAAGTTTTGAAATTTAAAAGAAAATAATTTCTACCTATGATAAGATAATTTTAACTGTGAAGAAATTAATTTTATTTATGTTCTAATATTTGAGATTTTTTTATCGTTTTTAGCTAATCTAAATATGAGTTATTCTACCTTTTCATCAATTTCTCATTTATAAGTTTCTTTTCAATCATATTTAGGGCCATAATTTTAATGAATTATTATATAGTTGTTTTTGGAAAACATAATTTGATCAAATATTCAGATATTAGTTGTTGAGATATTGAATGTTAGGTATGGTTATTTTCTTAAGACAGTTGTTTTTTTGGGCGATACAAATTGTTTCATGTACTAAATAAATTTTGAATATACTAACATTGTCCTTCTAATTTTTATTTTTAAATTTATATATTAAATCATTTATTTTTTCTTTCACACGTGTAGAAATATCATATAATTTTTGTTTTTTCAATTAATTGCTTGATTTTTTTTATTTTTTATTATTTTGTTAAAATAATATATTTTGTTGTTAAGATATTTATAATTTGAGATGGAATAATAGTATGATTAATTTTAAAAGTACACTTAAACACAATTTTTTAAAACATTTATTTTTCTGATAACAAATTCGTTGAAAAAATATTTGTTAATATTTATAATATTTTTTCTATTATTTGTTAAGAAAATTTGTTAATATTTATCAAGATAATTTTTTTATTATTTATAAAAAAGTTTGTTAATATAATAGAGAAAGAGACGTTAGAAGTTTTTTTTTCTTGATTTGTATGCATTCATCTAGCACGTGACTCAATTGAGTATGGGATAGAGAAAAAAATTATTTAATAAATAAAATTTAAAATAAAATTAATAAAGATTTTGTTGAATTTATTAAGTACATCATGCAGGAAGCAACTATCCTTTCTTAATTGTTCGTAGTTCTAAATTATAAGATCCATCGGCTTATATGACAAACGCTAGTATTGATCATTAAGTCCAAAATGCACAATCTACTAGAAATTTGCTATTTATACATTTTGTTTTAGTATATACACTCTCCCAAAATATCGGAAAAATAATTTATTTTTGTATTCAAATGTTTATTGAGAAGTTTCTTTACCTATGCCTTAAATTTTGGTCATTGAATTATAGCAGATGATTAAATTACTTTCTTTAGGTTTAACATATTGAAAAACAAGTTTGTTAAAATAATAGTAAGTTAGATTCAAATAACCTCTCATTCTAGCTAAAGCAATATCATGTTGTATGTGTAAGCAATAACTGAGAGGGAGTAGGATTCATGTACTATATCATTAAGTTTCAAATGGCAAAACCAAGTATTTGAATAAAAGATGAATAGGTTTTTGTTCTTGATTTATATCCAAATAATATATCATGGGATTCACATAAATTTTTTTCAATTGACCTCCATTTCTTCTCAATATAATACACCATATATATTAACATTGGATTAAGGTTAGTCTAGTGCAAATATATATAAAAGATGTTATGCTTAACTTTAACCTTCATTATATTAATAAATGAGTGTTCAAATAAGCATTTCATAATTCATTTTGTTGGCTACATGGTAATGTAAGATAGAATATTAATGATGTAAAGATAAAATATAATTTTATTGTTCTGTTATTAATCTTATCCTATTAAATTATTGTACTTTTACAGAGGAAAATGAGTTAGAAGACATTCTATATTGTTATAATATTATCTTATATTTATTACAACTACTACCATCAATCTTTATTATTATTATTATTATTATTATTATTATTATTATTATTATTATTATTATTATTATCAGTTTTAGGATCATCATTATTTGTTCTCTTCCTTCTCATAACAACCATCTCTTAGTGTACGATAATTAACATATCATACCATCTTGAACTACTACATGCATGAAAAAAATTCCTCCCTTTAGATGCATACAATTTTAGTATATGTAATGTTCTACATACTCTTTTAATTTTTAAAAAAAATACTCATTAAAAAAACTTTACTGATCACAAACCAAAGAAAAATATCCATCTTTAGAAATTTTGTAGCTTTTCTTTTTTTGTTTGAAAAAATATTTAAATTCCGTAACGGGAGAACATATATATGTAGTTCACACTCAGCAATGGCCAAAGGGGGCCTCTATGTGAAGCAGTGATTTGGTGAACATGGCAATGGCAAGGGATAGCATCAGCCATGTGCCATATGGGCGTAGTTCCGCCAGATAAGGCACAATATATGCCATATATTCATCACCATATTCATAGCTGACTTATCATAGTCAAAACTTTTAGCAGTTGCAATATAAAATGTTTCCATACTTGATAAACAAGGTAAGGCCATTGCATGTTACTACCACCATTAAACCTCGTGTTTTCTTCCATCCTCTTGCGTGTAAGAATTGACTTTGTATCACACAAGAAATAGCAATCAGTTTTTAATATCTATCCTATTATTATTAAATAAGGAAGGTGATTAACAAGTGAAATTTATTTTATTTAGCAATGCTTACGTAAATTCTATCAACTAACAATAAAAAGTGTATTACAAAATTGTTTGGAAATGTGTATTAGCATTTATTTTCCTGATATCAGCATTCACAGACTACGAATTCAGACCAACTGGGAACAACGCACATCTTTTAAACATGTTGATTACAAATTTTAAGAATATAAGCTATAATTTAACAAGAAACACTATTAGTACATTGTAAGTTGTAACAAACAACACTTTTCAATACATAAGAGCAAAAGTGAAGCAAAGATTGCTTGATCTTGATTTATATCTTAAAAGAACTTCTAAAATCTGTTTTAGCTTTGAGCTTTTAAAATTACTGCTTTAATGTACTTTAATTCCTCCTTAAATATTTTTAAGATCTGTCCTTGTTTTATGTCGTTGTTTAATTGATTCAACTGATTGAATCTGTAGTTAAATCATTATTGATCTGGACAGTATTCAAGTTAAGAACATGGCCGAACTAATTAGTTTGATCCCAACCGTTTCAGTTCATTTTTTTAACAAAATTATATAAAATAGTAGGTGTTTTGACAATATGGGAGGAGAAGAATCTTCTCTTCTATCTGTTTTGTTAGTTAGTTTGCATTTAAAATAGTGTAACATTCTGACAATACTCAAAAGTGATTTACGCGATGTATGATTTACTTTGAAGCAAGTGCTGCAAATTGTATTTAACTGTACCACTTACGTACCACGGATCCTATGACCAACAAAGCATGTTCTTTCACTGCACATTGAGACTAAATAATCATATGAAGACAATATAAGATGCATATTAATATTAAAGCAATTAGCATATATCGTTGCTTTGGGTACAATTTTGATGGTTGAGTCTTCTTCACACCCACCTAACTGCCTTCTATTTTTTTTAATACGTGCATTAGGTACTAATTCTTTTTATGATAAGAGAACAATTTTTTTGGGTCAACACCACTTTTTTTTTTCGATAATATGAATTTGAGTTTGACTCAATTTTTTTATGTGCAAAAACGTCTCTACCAGCAGTTATAAATACATCGTAAGAGTTTGTCATCTTAAGCAGGAAATTAAGAAAATCCTTGAGAAGATGCAAAAACTAGTTTTCAGTGGTGTAATACTACTTGCGGTGTTATTCACCACAGAACTTAGAGTAGCATCAGCAGGTTGGTTGCCAGCTCATGCGACTTTCTATGGTGGAAGTGACGCCTCAGGAACAATGGGTAAAACATGTTCTACATTTTGACTAATGTTTTATTTTTCTGAATTACATTAAAGCAGTCTTCAACAGTAATGTTTTATTTTTAGTTCCACATGATATGAAAGAGTAGCTTGTTTGTACTTGTATAGGTGGGGCATGTGGCTATGGAAATC
>Ga0209489_109949_pt1 | contig 11254 bp, 7 predicted proteins | sample SiratrowhiteBW_FD_187527 | JGI IMG/M metagenome (GOLD analysis project Ga0209489, IMG submission 187527) | Root nodule microbial communities of legume samples collected from California, USA - Siratro white BW (SPAdes) (version 2) | ecosystem: Host-associated > Plants > Roots > Nodule | place: USA...
CTTCTCCAATATCACGAATCATGTCTTCCATGCAATCCTCAGAATATACATTAGAATATTCACATTCAGTTGTAGATTTGCTAGAATATTGCTCCAAAACTTCACCATGCCAAGTCCATATTGTATAGCTCTTCAAGAAACCATCACACAGAACATGCTCTCGTATCAACTCAATATCTTGTCTTATCACATTTACACAATTCACACAAGGACAATAATATTTGTTATTTACTCCTACTTCATTCCTCTTAACAAATTGAATAAACTCTTCAACACCATTCTCATATTCATCACTGATTCGACTTGCAGTTATCCAACTTCGGTCCATGACTACGTTCAAAAAAGACATCATACATATTAAACAAAACAAAAATGAAACCTAAAATTGTCAGGGATCGAACATCCCCGAACTCCTACCCACACATAATACAAAACATAAAATGTCGGAGATCGAACATCCTCAGACTCAATACCAACACGTCATGAATATTAGACAAAACATAAAATGTCGGGGATCGAGCATCCCCGGACTCAATACCAACATGTCATGAATATTAGACAAAACATAAAATGCCGGGGATCGAACATCCCCGGACTCAATACCAACACGTCATGATAAACATAAATATTAGACAAAACATAAAATACCTGGGATCGAACATCTCCGGACTGAATACCAATTCGTCATGATAAACACAATACAATCATAGCGCTATAATTTAGATCTCTCTAACATCATCCTAGTGTACAAACTAATATAAAGCACCAACAAAGTAAATTAATTAAATAGAAATATTGAGTGGACGAACCTGAAAATTAGAGCCAACGACAGCGTGTGCATGACTATGGTGGAGAAGAGTCTACACAACAATGGTAGAGACCTAAAAATATAGAATCAAGTTAAACAGAAAAAAATTTGGATAAAGCCAGAGAAAGAGATAGCCTTCAATGGTGGTGTGTGTCGCGGCGGTAGAAGAAGAAAATGTCAAAGAGAGAGAGAGATGTGGTGGTGGGGGTCTGAGTGGTGGTAGTGGTGGCTGCGAAAGAACCTCCACATGGTGGTGGTGGTGGCCGCAAAAGCGAAACAGCGGAGAGAGAGAGAGAGACGAGAGAGAGGTTGGTCGAAAGGCGAGAGAGAGGGAGAGGCAATGCGAGGACAATGAGAGGGAGAGGAAGACAATGAACTTGAGGAAGCAGCAGCAGCGAAGGGAGGTGAAGGTAAGACGAAGACGAAACAGAGGGCACGCGAGGGGGGAATTTAGTTTGAGCCCTAAAAGAAGACATACAAACGCGGTTGTTAGTGGCAACTGCGTTTGTATGTAAGATACAAACACGGTTGCCACTAACAACCGCGTTTGTATCCTCCTATAAAACAATTTTAAAATTATTTTGCAAGAAGATACAAATGTGGTTGTTAGTGGCAATCGCGTGTGTATCCTCCTGCAAAATAATTTAAAATTTTTTTTGCAAATACAAACGTGGTTGTTCGAGTTTGTATCTCTCTGCATTTTTTAAAAATAAATTATTTGTGGCCTATTATCGTGGTTTTTGCCTGAACCGCGCTGGTATAGTCTTACTTAATTTCAAAAATGCCACCGTGTTGTTTTTAAATGCGGTTCATTTTTAACCGCGATGATATCCCGCCTTTAAATGTCATTTTTCTACTAGTGTAATGACATTGAACTCTTTTTTTTTGTTTCTGCTTAGATTAAGAACTTATAAATAAGTTTTTATAGGAATGGAGATTCTGGCTAAGATGTTTCATATTTCTTGAGTTTCTGAAGACTACTATAATTAGCATTTTCTACATTTTATAGGAATGGATTGAAATAACTAAAAATTTTGAACACTCATGACATTTTAGCAAAACTTTTATGTAATGTTAGATTCAATTGCTACTAATATACTATTTCTTCATTTTCATTTTATTTATTGCTATTTTCCAAGTGCAAGTAGTATATTATTTGCTACTTTACACACGCAGGCTTTTTTTCTCGGTCTTTCGTCATTAATCGTTTTGTTATACTAATAAAGGTTTTTTTTTTCATAAGTTGGGTTAATGAATTTTAGGGTTCCTAGTGATCAAAAGTTGTCATCACTTTATCTCTTAAGAGTATTGTTAAGAATATTGGGCAAAATTATATAAAATATTGTTGGTTTCATTTTTCCTCTCTTGTAATCATCATTTTGTACTTGTCTATGACAAATATGTATGTTATGCAAGTACTCAAGTTCTGCATGTTTATCTGATTTAGATGCCTCCAAATATATATTACAAATTATAGAATTGATGAAAAAAGCAAGAAGAATTGATGAACAAAATGAGAAAATACTAGGTTTCATCATGTTATAGAATTAAGTTTATTTTTTTATAAAATCATATTGCCATTAAATATTTGGGTTTGTCTATGTACATGATCAAAGATTACAAACCATATTTGAAATAACCGAGATACTGATGTATTCTGTACGTTTTATATAATTATAGCTTTGACTGTCATGTCATAGAGAATTATGGGTTCAAATTTTCTAGATTTCATGCCCATACAATGCACATGGCACGATTATGGGATTCTTCAAGACTTTTTGATGGAGGTTATTCTCTTGAAGGGCTTACAGGTGACAGAAGGGTCTATAAAGGTATCTAATAATAATAACAATAAAATAGTAGATAAGGGAGTAACTGAATAATATTCCAAAGTGTATTTGAGTCTATAATTAAAAATAAAAATGAAATAGAGATGAACAAATTTGAACCATATTAAACAATAAAGCATTAACAGAATTATCTCTTCTCGCTTTCGAGAGGCCAGACTCTCCCTATTCACTCCACTATCCAATTCTCTTCCCCTTCCTCTCTTTCCAACCTTGTATTTGTAAACCAGCTTCACCTCTAACTAACTCCTTGAATTAATGGCTTTTATTTTATTTTTTTCATATTCCTCCTCTGATACGTAAATTTTAAGGGTGTGATATTTCCATTATGTCCTTGCACTTGGTTACTAACCGGGTATGTAACAATACCCCCGCCCCGCCTTGGAGATTCACCTTGTCCTCAAGGTGAAAGTGGGGAACACAGTCTTGATCTTCGCAGCTAACTCCCAGAAATTCTCAAAATCTGGTAAATGTTGTTATTTAACTAAGACTTCAAGTTCTCCCTTGTTATTTTTCCTATTGTCCAGTATTTGTTCTGATTGTACCAACAATTTTGCTTCGACAGACAGGTCTAGTGGCAGGGGTTGAGATGATGTAAAAGGGGCCAACACTCCCTTTAAGGAAGGAGACATGGAATACATGGTAAATCTTAGTAGTTTCTGGTAACGGTAACTTATACGCAAGAACCCTAATCCTTTCAAAAACTTCAAATGGGCCATAGAATCGAGCAACCAGCTCTTGATTAGTCCTGGCTGCTAAAGACTACATCCGATAGGGGTAGAGTTTTAAGTACACAAATTCTCCTACCTTAAATACAACATCTCTTCTTTTCTTATCTACATACTGCCTCATTATGTTTTGAGCTCTGTTTAATTGAAATTTCAACTTATCTACGACCTGGTTGCGTTCTGCCATCATCAACCAAACATCCTCCACCACAGATTCCAATCTACCCCTTAACAGAGGAGGTGATTCTCTACCGTATAAGGCCTTAAATCGAGTTATGCAAATTGAACTGTGGTTATTCGTATTATACCAAAACTCGACCCAAGATAGCCAAGTCCACCACTGCTTTGGTTTGGAGCCTGTCAAACATATCAAATAGGTTTTTAAGCACTTGTTAACAGCTTCCGTCTGACCATCAGATTGAGGGTGGTAGGCAAAGGACATCTTCAATGTAGTACCAGCTTGCTTAAATAGTTCCGACCAGAATGAGCTCATAAAAATCTTGTCCCTGTTCGAGACTATAGAAGATAGGAAACCATGGAAGCGGACCACTTCCTTGATGTAGAGAGCAACGATGTCTTGTGTTGTGAATGGATGAGCCAATAAGACGAAGTGAGCATACTTCGTAAGACGGTTAACCACCACTAAGATGGTATCAAATCCTTTCACCATTGGAAGTCCTCCTATAAAGTTCATCGATATATCTGAGCAAACATTGGTGGGAATAGGTAGGGGCTGAAGAAGCCTAACTGGTTTAAGAGTAGATGACTTATTTTGTTGGCACACTTCGCAAGATTTGATGAAGTTCAGAATTTAGGACTTTATGCCCTCCCAGTACAACAGAAATGAGATCCTCTTATAAGTTCAGAAAAAACTAGAGCATCACCCCAATTTAGAACTATGGAATTCAGCAAGAATTTTGGGTATCCATTTAGAGGACCTTGTAACAACTAACCTTCCTTTGTACATGAGTCTTTCATTAGCTAGAGTAAAGCCAACAACTGCCTCTTCGCCCATTAAAAGCTGCTGCATAATGTCTTTCAATTTGGCATCTTTCATAATTTCAATTTCAATCCCATCACTCTTAGTTGCCATAGAGAAAGAAATAGAGGAAAAGTGAAATTTTCTAGAAAGTGCATCAGCTGCTCTGTTCTCCGAACCAGCCTTATATTTGATGTCAAAGCTATAACCCATCAACTTTGATAACCTCTTTTGTTGTCCTTCCTTAACAACTCGTTGCTCCAAGAGGAACTTAATGACTTCTGATCAGTAAACATCATGAATTTTTTGACCAAGAAGGTAATGCCTCCATTTCTGGATGACAAAAATAATGGCGCCATCAACTTCCTTTCATACACAGACTTCCCTTGGGCAGTGGTGGTCAATTTTTGGCTCATAAAGCGATAGGACGTCCCTCTTGCATTAGAATAACCCCTACACCCTTGCTAGAGGCATCGGTCTCAAGCTGGAAGGGTTTAGAAAAACAACAAGAAGCAAGCACTGGAACTGAAACCATGGTTGTCTTCAATTGGTGGAAAGCTGAGTCAGTTTCAGGATCCCACTAAAAAGAATCCTTCTTCAAGAGCTGTGTAAGAGGCCATGTGATGTTGTTGTAGCCTTCACAAAGCGTCGGTAATATCCTGTGAGCCCCAGAAATCCCTGTAGTGCTTTTAAATCTTTAGGTGTAGGCCAATCAACCATGTCACGAATCTTTTAGGATCAGCATCGACTCCTTACGCAAAAATAATATGCCCCAAGTACTCGATACTAGAACTTTCAAAACAACATTTCTTCTTGTTCACCAACAGGTTATTCCTCCTAAGGAGCTCAAAAACTTTCATCAAATGATCCCTTTGGTTGTTTTTGTTGTGACTATATATTAAAATGTCATTGAAGAAAACTAAAGCAAATTTTCATAAACATGGTCTTAATACAAGATTCATCAGTGATTAGAAAGTGAAGGGGGCATTTGAGAGCTCGAATGACATCATGAGGAATTCATAATGGTCCTCATGTGTTCAGAACGTCGTCTTGTGGATGTCTCTTTCTTTCATCCGATTCTGGTGATAACCAGATTTCAAATCATGTTTGGAGAACACCACAACGCCAGCTAATTCATCCAAAAGTTCTTCAAGAACAAGAATTGGAAACCTATTTGGGACTATTATCCTGTTGAGTGCTCGGTAGTCAACACAAAACCGCCAACCATTGTCTTTCTTTCTCACCAAGATCACCCGACTGGAAAATGGGCTCATGCTAGGGCGAATAATACCGGTTTGCAGCATCTCTGCAATGATCTTTTCAAACTCAGCTTTCTGATAATGTGGGTATATGTACGGTCTAATATTGGGGATTTCTGAGTTCTCCTTCAAGGAATGGTATGATCTTGTGGTGTAGACGGAGGCAACCTAGAAGGTTCTTAAAAAATATCATCAAATTGTTGCAATAATTCCAGTGTCTCAATTGTAATAGGTGAAATAATGTTATATCCATCAGAGCATAATAGAGGAGTCACTAGGAAATCCTCCTCATTTTTTTTTCAATGCGTTTAAAGCCATCTTTCCTGATGCATGACTTCTACTGAGGCTAGGGTCCCATGCAGTGTTACTCGGGACCCATTAGACATTCAGCTCAATGTCAACCGCTGATGAGGGCCTTCAAATTTGTCTATGCTTGCCACCCACCTAGCACCGAGCACCACCTTAGACCGCTCGAGCTCCATGACTAGGAAGTTCGCAACTATCGAAACACCTTGCACTATCAGTTTGACATTTTTGCAACCCCTAAGTTCTGGTTCAATAGCGCCATTCCCAACCTCAACTTGAAATGGTCGCATCAAAGTTAGTGGTAAACCTAGGGAGGAGACAATGTGAGTGGAAAGGAAATTGGCCTCCGTCCCTGGATCCTCCAACACAATCACCTTCGAGCCCTGGATCATGCCTTTAGCCTTAAATGTGTGATGAGATGTGAAACCACAATAACTGAAAGATGAAAGATGGAGAGACAGAGTTTGTAGATTAAGAGTAGAGGGTTTCTTTGTGATTTCTTCAGGTGCTAGTTCAAGTTCCTCCTCTTCGTCAGCATCTACTACCACCAAGTGTTAATGGCAGTGTCGACACGTGTGGGATGGGTTCCACTTCTCCCCACACTTGTAGCATAGACCCTTGTGTTGGCATTCAAGCCATTGTTCATTTGAGATCCAACGAGAATTATGCTTTGGGCCAAATGAGCTAGAAGTTGGGAATCGGGTGGGATGAGTGACTTGGTTCTCCTTGGGTTCTGGTGGTGGGGAAGTTCAAAGTAGGAATTAAAATTATTGGACCTGACCCAATTCGTACCTCTATTGAAACCCTCACTAGACTTAAGGCTTGCTTCACGTCGTCTTCCCCATTGGCTTCCACCTTTCTCTCGCCAAGCTAAGTTTCTCCACTCGACAACCATTGCACGATCCATCAACGTTTGAAGGGATTCGAAGGCACCGCTAGTTCTGACTTAATCATCGGTTTTTCAACCCTTCATGGAACATCCATAGTAAGGTCTCCCCACCCAAATTTCTATGTGATCTGGCCGTGACCTCAAAATCACGCCGATACTCCATGAGAAAGCGTGTCTGCTTCACCTGCAACAATGGCACCAAGGGATTTGACGTCGCTCCTGGTTCAAAACGTTTTTTCAAGTCCTACTTGAAACGGAGCCAAGTGTGAAATGTCGACTGGGCCTCCCACCACTCGAACCACGTAAGAGCCTCCCCATTAATCCTAGCACTGCATAATCGAGCTTCTCCCCCTCCATCAAATGTTGAGACCTCTAATTTGTATTCCCCGTCACCCCTATAGTGTAGGTTTCCGTAATTCTCTCCTCCCCCACTGGGATTCGTGAGGGGCTAAACTCTCTCTATTCACTCCACTATCCATTTCTCTTCCCCTTCCTCTCTTTCCAACCCTATATTTATAACCCAACTTCACCTCTAACTAACTCCCTGAATTAATGGCTTTTATTTTATTTTTTAAATATTCCTCCTTTGATATGTAAATTTGAAGGATGTGATATTTCCATTTTGTCTTTGCATTTGGTTACTAACCGGGTATGTAACAGGGTCATGTCTAAGACGTAGCAGAACCATATAAAGGATTTGATTGGTAAGGGGTCAGTGAAAACTGTATTTAGTAAGAAAAAATTGAATAAAGATGGATTTGAGGGTAAAACAAGTTTCATTGCTCTTATTGAAGGGCTATAAAGAGATGAGTGTATCCCTTGGATATGCTATTCAGCTAGTGGTTATGCTTTAAAGGCCATGGCTGAAAAATTTCTACAAATTATGACTTTTTTGATGAGGATTGTAACTTGGATCTTGGAGATGAAGATGGAAATCCTTCTCAAAGTCAAGTTGTACCGGGAAAAATTGATTCATCTAAATACAGAACAGCCTATGCGGCCTTTTGAATAAAGGAAGAAGGAAGGAAGCTTGCCATGCAATTGCTACTTTATGCCAAGTTTGTTTTATAAATTCTTTGATTTCTAACTTCATCCTTCCCTGCATGTACTTTTTTTATTATTTGGTTTGCAATTTGAAGTTTCTTGAACTAGCTTGAGATCTCTTTTATTTTGAACCCAGTATAAAAAGTTCAATATAATACATAGTCTGTAAGAAATTATAGATATTTTCTATTCATTTTCCAAAAGGGGGTATTTTTAAACAGTTATTGTTATTATATAAACCATCAACAAATGAAATGCTCACCTGGGCACGAAACCCAAAAGTGTACCATAGTACCTTGAGCTTTTAAAATACTCATTTGAGAGGGTCAATATTAGATTCTACATTGCTTGGATATACCTAGAGAAAATATTTCCTTATGTGAGTTCATGCTAATTTTGTGTATGCCGAATGTGCCACCACTTACATTAAGTAAATATATGTCTATATTTTTGCACTAAAGTTCTTTATACGTGTTCTATTATAACTTCAATTTCTCTTTGTCTGGGACAAAATATATCGGATAAAGATCTTTGTGTTCATTGTTCCTTAAATATCAACACGGAGACAGGATGCTTGGCAACAAGAAGGCCAAATATGCAGGTTATTCTAATTTGCCATAGTTATCATAATCGTCTTATGATTTTGATTAGGAAATTTCATTTTGATTGTAGTTGTAGTGTACTTGAAATTTTTAAGTAATATACAGATTTGACCATTAGCCTTTGAATGTGTGCTTGTGTTTTCACTTATTGGTGTCATATAGTTTCCTTGATGCTAAATCTTAGTACGTGGCATTGTCATTTTGTCTTTTAAGATACGATGTATTCCTTTCTGTATGATTCTTCCCTAATAGATATGCAAGTCCATTTTGGACCTCCACTCTATCCTTTGTGTGTTGTTCATTACTAAATTATGGTAGTTATGTGGATTACACATGTTTCAAACCTTTATGTAGACAAAAAAATATAAAAGCCTTTTTAGGCCTCTATCTATCGAATTTCTCAAGCCCAAGAGTCAGTTCTTGACATATATGCTCAAATATACACTTTCATATTGATTTACTCCTCTAGTTAAAAATGCTTTAATCATTTACACTAATCACAGGTTTGTGCACACATTTATCTAATCATTTGATGTCTCCTTGGTTTTAACGCCTTTTTGTTACTTCATTGCAATTATTTAGATCCTAAATTTTTCCAGCATAATGTATCTCAGTCATTCCCGATTTGTATACGGACATTCATATATGGGTATTACATCTATTAGATTAATTAACAAAGAAAGAAGAAGCCCAAGAGGCTCAAGCCCAACAAAATTAGGGTTCTGTAGAACAACATTGCCCTAGAATGTTCTAGAACCTAATTAATGTTTAGGATTTAACTGTATAAATTCTTAAAGTATGTTTCACATTACATCAATGAAGAATCTTTTTCACCATTTTCATTATGTTTGCTTCTCTGTTTTTAATATTAATCATTGGCTTTCAAAATGATATATAATCTAACACTACACTTTGTGAATTAAAATCAACCTGCTTTGGAAAAAGACCGATACAAAATCCGTCAAGCATTCATTGCTTCACCTGGGGAATTCCCTTATAGTTGTTGATTATGAGCAGGTTAATAATCCATATTGTCTATCTAACTAAACTATTTGCAATAACTTTCATTGTGTTAACAGCCTTCTGTATTGTTAAAGCTGAAACTTAGGATTTTGACACCCCTTTCAGATTGTAAGAGCATTTTGGAATCTTTTAAAGTTGGTGGAGATTTTCATTCAAGGACTGCAATGAATATGTACCCATATATTCGTGAAGTTGTTGAGGAAAAGGAAGTGCTTCTTGAGTGACATCCTAAGCCTGGTGAAGATAAACCCTCAGTTCCTCTTTTGAAGGTAACTGTCTACTACTAGTACTTGAAATAACCTCTGGGAAGACACATTGATACCGATGCTTTTTTAGTCTCAATTAAGTAAGTGTAAGCGGTTTTGTAATAACCGCAGGTAAGGGTGTACAGTTTTTTATAAACCGTCACAAATCACATTCTATTTTTTAATCATTATTTAAATTGTGTTTTATTTTATGTTTTTAGATCGAGGGTTTTGCCGCTCCTGTGTTTTGTAGTTAATGTTGAGGTAAATATCAAGATTTATCATCATTGCTCAAGTACCATATTTGTTGTCCACGTCACCATTCTCATTACGAAACTCTCAACCCCTCATTAGAAACCAATTGAACCCTAACTAAGTAATGATTACATAGGTTGTATAAAAAGGAAACCTTGAACCAAGCCCTAGACAGAAAACAGTAGCCAACCACACATAAATTTCCACATTGCCTTCTAAATCCACAGGGATCCCACTTTGCTCGTCAAAATCACAGAGATTCACGTCACTTTCCAGAAAAGGTAAGGAGAAAGGATATATACTATTTTTGTCTTCTATTTCTCAAAATATTTTATAGTGAGGTATCCCAATCCTCACGTTAATTTTTTGAAAATTATATTTCATGTTGATACTGGTTCTCAAGTATGATCTCTGTACTGTATCTAATTTATATTTTCACACTCATGATCATGATGTGGTTTAATGGATATGGTTTGTGGCTGGAGGAATTTATTCCTTGAGGTTTCAAATGAGCAGGAGATTGTGTGTTATTAGAGGGAGGTTGATATTAATTGCTCATTTATCTTGACTATTCACTGCTTATGTATTCCACGTTAATTATATGATGTGTTATTGTGATTTTATTGTGAATAAACTGAAGTAACATTTAAGTTTTTTTTTTTAAGAAAATTTGTATATAAAGACTGTATATCTCACTTTTTCTCTTTATTCTCCTATATGAACCAATAATATAAAAGAATGGTTGCACCCAATCCTGCAACTCCTTTCACAGCAAATGTAGTAGCTTTCTTTCTTGGACATGAATGGAGGACTGATGTTGTGGAAGGATCTGTTACCTTTCATGGCAGAGCTCATACCATATTTACCTTTGTGAACTTTGAAGATGTGTCCCTTACACTAGATGAACTAGTAGTGGTGACTTTTGGCATGCCACCTTGCCCTCAAAATAATCCCATCATCAATCTGTTTATGCCACCTACGTGGTGAAGATGCAGAAGTAATAATAATAAATTTTGTATAATAGGTAAAACTTTTGTAGAAGATATGTATAATAGATGGTATATGGATAATAATAATAATAATAGGTACTGTAAAATATGTAGTTATGTTGTAAAATAACTAACGGGAATAAAGAAACTTCTGTTTAAATTATGCAGGACCATATATTCATGTTAAAAGTCATATCTTTGATAAAGGTTATGTATTTTATTTCTTTTAAATATATATATATATATATATATATATATATATATATATATATATATATAT
>Ga0209489_109952_pt1 | contig 11249 bp, 8 predicted proteins | sample SiratrowhiteBW_FD_187527 | JGI IMG/M metagenome (GOLD analysis project Ga0209489, IMG submission 187527) | Root nodule microbial communities of legume samples collected from California, USA - Siratro white BW (SPAdes) (version 2) | ecosystem: Host-associated > Plants > Roots > Nodule | place: USA...
CTTTCTTTGTTTTTATTTTTTTTTTTTTTTTACAGCTTGAAGATAATGAAGACAATGAAGAGGATATTGGAGAAGAATGAATTGATTGTTATGTAGTACATGAACAATTTAGACATGATGTTTTTTTAACTAAGATTGTAGTTTTAATTTTGATGGCTTGATACTCATCATGTTTTAAGACAACTTTTTGATCATGTGTGAAAAGTAGCATTGAAATGTTATTATGGATTCAATTATGTTTATTTTGATATATTGTTTTTCTCATTTAAAATTACATGATTTTAGTTTTTGAACTTTTAATATTGTTTTTCTTGTAATATTTTGGGTTTTAAAGATATAAATAATAATATATTTTGGTTGGGCCACTAATTTTTGTATAAGCAATATGTAAAATTAAAATATTATATTATAAATTTTTTCAACACTTTAGGCAACCTTTTTAAAATTGTGGTTGTTGCCAACATATTAAGCAACGGTTTTATAATTGTTGCCTTGCAAAAAACAGTTGCCTATTACAAATGACAACACTCACCTAGACCACACCTGAAAAACTGTTGCCTAAACTTTAGGCCACAGTTTTTATGCTTTAGGCCATGGTTTCATGTTCTTGCCTAAAGTGATATTTTTTGTAGTGCAATTTTAGGTTTTCGTTTTTCCTCTGTTGTTTGAGTTTGCATATAGCCTCTGAGCCATCAGATGGTGCCTCTGTGAGCTCAGTGTCTTAGCAGATTAGTCTAATTGTTGATAAGAGGTCCTTTGGTGTAGGTTTGAGTTCCTGAGGATCTTAGGCAGTGGGAGCTCTTAGAGGTATGATTAAGGTAAGAGAAGCTTACCTACATTTTGTCTAACTTAGGTGTGATCATAAGTTAGTGATGAGAACCAAAAGCTGAAGTTTAACCAACCTCAAGCACCTGCACAAATAAATAATTCAAAGGATGCTTTGCAAATTCCAAGTGGACCAATTACCAGGTCAAGGGCCCAAAAAATTGAAAGAGCATTGATTGGGCTGATTCAAGACATTTTGACTGCGCAAACAAAGTCTAAGATTGAATTGAAGGCTAATCACGTTCTTAATTTGATATGGGCTGATGAAGGAAATAAATGAAGGAGATTTGGGCTAAAAGCAAATCATTTGAAGAGAAGGGCCCATAGAAAATACATCACCAGATTTAATTTAAGTGTAAATGGGCTATTTTGGGCTTAGGTTAAAATCTGAAGAGTCACCCATTATTTTGTGCACGAATTTTAAATTTTTTATTTTGATGTATTTTGATTAATTTTCCATAGGGCTTAGAGTAGTCATGCTTAGTAAATTGTGTTTTTCGTTTTCCCATTTGATGTAATAATTAGGCATCTATAAGTGTGCCAAAAAGTTGTTGCTGCATTAAATTTGAAGGCTTCTAGGGTATTGAAGAGTTAGGTTAGCTTTTTAGAAGCTCAAAGGTCTACTAAGTAAGAAAACACATGTAAACAACAACTTTGAATTTGAAATACGAATTTGATTTTGAAAATTTCAGAAGTGAGGGTTTCTCTCTTGAGTTTTTCATTGGACTTGCAACTTATCAAGGGTTTATCATCCTTGTGACGTTTTTTATAGTTTAGGGTCTTTGTTGCGTTTCTTTTCTGCAAGACAAGGGTTCTGAGTAGATCATCCTAAATCTGAATACTTAGGGATCTTGGGGCATACTACTCTTTGTTGTGGGTTCTGGGGATTATTCCTAACCGGGTTCACATCAATTAGGGTTTGATGGGGTTAGGGTTTGTGAAATGCATCTGTGAAAGTCTCTGCACGTTTGAAATGGGGAATTAATTTTTCTGATGGATTTATGTTCTTGCATGTATGATGTGGTTCTATGAAAATTGATGGTATGTTGATCTGTTGAATAGATATTCTATGTTAGGGTAGATAATTCATTGTGTATGTGAGTTGATTTTCGCCCAATTTAGTCATCTAAACCATGCATGGTAGCTCTGAGGTAGTAGGAACTATTAGATTCATTTGTGAAATTTCTGTTTTCTGCATAACTCGCCCAGGCTAAGCATTCTCGCCCAAGTGAAAATCTGAGATGTTCTCTCGAGTCCAATTTTTCCCAAACAAGAGGGTAGTCTCGCCCAAGCGATGGTATAGTTGATGAAGTTCCTCCTTGATGCAATGAAGAAGATGATGAGATGTGTGATGAATCTCCTTGAATGCACCGAACTAAATGGAAGATGAACTAAATTGGAAAAGAGTTTGTGGAAGCTTGAAGTGAAGATGCTAGGTGGAAGAAGTATTGGAAGAGGTTAGGCCAACTTCCAAAGGCATAGGTTCTTGCTAGATTTCAAAGAAGAGCTAATAAGAGGAGTTTGATGCAAAGAAGCTATGCATTTCAGCAACATTTCTTTACCTATATCAAATATGAATTTTACAATGGAGTAGAAGCCTATTTATAGGTTTTGAAAAACTTGTAGCCCAAGCTTCCTTACCCTAACCCTAACCCTAACTCAAGTTTACATAGCATAACTCTAGTCAAATCCTTTCCACTCCTAGCAAGCCATGTGGCAATCCAAGTAAAGAATGGTTATCCAATGAGGAGATGACATGTGGACATCCAGGGAGAAGGCTGCATTAGGCGCTTCAAGCAACGCAAGAAGACTCCATATGCGGCGCTCCGAATGTGTGTGGACGTCCAAGGTGCATGCAAAACTAACCTTTCAAAATAAACGTTCCAAGTGTGGCATTACTTGGACATTTAGTTTTTCCTAAGCTATTTTTCCTAAGGCTTAAAATTATTTACAAAGAATTTTAATTTTTCTGTACAATTTATTTACAATTAAATGACCAGGAAAATAAAATAGAATGGCTCGAAGGCTCTATCTCTAACTCAACATGAATTCTTTTGGCCATTGCTCTGGTGGTAGGACCTTTCTTGGGTCTTCTTGCATTATCCCCTCCCTCTTGAAAAGGATTTGTCCTCAAATTTGTAAATTTTGCCTCATCATCAGTCCTACCTGTAAAAGGAATTAAATCAGTAACATTAAAGGTAACATGTACTTCGTATTCTTCTGGCATATCTAATTGGTATGCATTATTATTTATTCTTTTAAGAACTTGGAAAGGTCCATCTCCTCGAGGATTGAGTTTTGACTTCCTTTGTTGGGGAAAACGATCTTTTCTAAGATGAAGCCAAACCCAATCACCCTCTTAAAAAATAAGCCCTCTATTCCCTTTATTGTTTTGCTTATCATACTTCTCACTTTGTTGTTGTATTTTGTTACTAACCTTCTCATGCAGTTTCCTCACAAATTCTGCTTTAATGACACCTTCTTTATTTATAAAATCTTGAGGTTTGATGGAGAAGCTCCTAGGTGCTCTAGCTTCTTGAGCAAGCTCAAATGGAGGTAGTGCTTGTAGAAGCTTTGTTGCACCGTATAAATGGCATGAAAGGAGCTTCTTGTGATGCGGAAGCAAAGTGTGATGGAAGAAGAACCGTGGAGGAAGTAAACGCATGGAGGAAGTGATGAAGAAGCTCCTAGGTGCTCTAGCTTCTTGCGCAAGCTCCAATGGAGGTAGTGCTTGTAGAAGCTTTGTTGCACCGTATAAATGACATGAAAGGAGCTTCTTGTGATGCGGAAGCAAAGTGTGATGGAAGAAGAACTGTGGAGGAAGCAAACGTATGGAGGAAGTGCGATGGTTATGGTGAAGTAGGTGGTGAAAGCTTGAAGGAGGTTGGGCCAACCTTCAAGAGAGAGTTCCTAGCTTCTAGGAGAAGAAACTCAAAGAGAAACTTAGGGAATGTGCTGAAATTTGGACAGCATATCATTACTCTCAATCAAGTCTACAATAGAGGTTGCTACACCTCTTATTTATAGAAGAAGAACAAGCTAGTAGCTTCTATCACAAGCTAAGGTAGAGTATATAAGAAGCTAGGGTTAGAAACCCTAGCTTGCAATGCAAGCTACCATAAGTGGCCTATGAAAGAAGCTAAGGTTGTAACCCTAACTTGCACCACACATTAGGGTTAGAGTAACCTAGCGTGTGGAGCAAGCTACCTTCTCCTAAACTAGGCGCCCTTGGATAGGCGCCACATGTCCAAATCCTATGCGTCCAAAAATCCTAATCTAGGTGTCTTTTATAATTTTCAAGACACCTAGAATTATTTACAAAACAACCAAATTTTTCCTATTCTACTTTTCACAATTTTTACAAGAATCCTCAAAGCTCAAAATAGTCAGCATTTTAATCTGCACAAGTGCTTCTGACCCTTTGTTTGCTTCAAGGTGTCTGAACATTGCTCTGGTGATTGGACCTTGCCTGAGCCCTCCTCCATCATCCCCTCCCTCTTGAAGAGGATCTGTCCTCAGATCTGAATCGTCTACCTCATCATCATTGCTACCTATAAAAGGAATGAGATCAATTACATTAAAGGTAGTATGTACTCCATAATCTTCAGGTAAATCCAATTGATAACCATTATTATTTATTTTCTTTAGAATTTTAAAAAAAGGCCCATCACCACGGGGACTGAGTTTTGACTTTCTCTGTTTCGGAAATCTATCTTTTCTTAAGTGAAGCCAAACCCAATCTCCCTCTTCAAAACTTATTGCTCTCTTCCCCTTATTGTTTTGCTTAGCATACTTTTCATTTTGTTGTTGTATTTGAATTCTAACCTTCTCATGTAAACTTTTAACAAAATCAGCCCTTGATACCCCTTCTTTATGAATAAACTCAAGAGGATTGGGCAAAGGAATCAAATCTTTTGGTGCGAGAGGGTTAAATCCATATACAACCTCAAAAGGTGAAAGTTGGGTAGTTTTGTGAACTACTCTATTGTAAGCAAACTCAATATGAGGAAGATACTCATCCCATGATTTATGATTACCCTTCAAAATTGCCCTCAACATAGTGGAAAGAGACCTATTAACAACCTCAGTTTGTCCATCCGTTTGGGGATGACATGAGGTAGAAAAATTGAGTTTAGTTCCTAGCCTTCCCCAAAGAGTTCTCCATAAGTGACTAATGAACTTAGGATCTCTATCGGACACTATAGTTTTAGGTAATCCATGAAGCCTAACCACCTCTCTTAAGAAGATCCTAGAAATGTTACTTGCATCATCTATTTTGTGACATGGAATGAAATGTGCCATTTTACTAAATCGATCCACAACCACAAAAATAGAATCAAAACCCCTTTGAGTTCTAGGTAGTCCAAGGACAAAATCCATACTAATATCCTCCCGAGGGGCACAAGCAACAGGTAATGGGGTATATAATCCATGAGGCATAGTCCTAGATTTGGCTTGTAAACAAGCAATGCACTTATAACAATACATTTGCACATCTCGCCTCATATGGGGCCAATAGAACTTTTCTCTCAATATGTTCAAAGTCTTTTCTACCCCAAAATGACCCATAAGTCCCCCTTCATGTGATTCTTTTACAAGAAGTTTTCTATGTGAACCATGAGGTATGCATAACTTTCCTTCTCTAAAAAGATAACCTTGATTGACATAGTATCCTTCTTGCGGTTTATGTTGACTTTTGGTGTAAATGGATGAAAATTCAGGATCTTGTGAGTACAATTCAATAATGTTATCAAATCCAAGAATTTGGGCTCCTAATGTAGAAATCAACAATTGTTTTCAAGATAATGCATCAGCCACAATATTACTTTTGCCCTTCTTGTATTTGATCACATATTGAAATTGTTCTAGAAATTCCACCCACTTAGCATGTCTTTTGTTCAATTTATGTTGACCCTTCAAATATTTAAGTGACTCATGATCACTATGAATAATAAACTCTTGGGACACAAGGTAGTGTTCCCATGTTTGAAGGGCCCTTATCAAAGCATAAAGTTCTTTGTCATAGGTGGGATAATTTAAAGTGACACCATGTAATTTTTCACTAAAATAAGCAATGGGGTGACCACCTTGAATTAACACAGCACCTATACCGACTCCTGATGCATCACACTCTAGCTCAAAAGGTTTAGTAAAATCAGGTAAAGCTAGAATAGGTGCATTAGTAAGTAAGAACTTTATCTTTTGAAAGGCATTCTCTTGTTTTTCGCCCCAATGAAATGTAACGTCTTTCTTTACCAACTCATTGAGATGTGAAGCTAGACTAGAGAAGTTAGGAACAAACCTTGTATAAAAACTTGCCAATCCATGAAAACTCCTTACTTCTCCTACATTCTTTGGGGTAGGCCAATCTTGTATAACTTGTATTTTTGAGAGGTCCACATGAACCCCATTTTTATTTACAATGAACCCTATGAACACAACACTATCTACACAAAAAGTACATTTGTCTACATTGGCAAAAAGTTGATTTTTTCTAAGAACTATTAAAACTTCCCTAAGATGGTGAATATGAGAATCTACACTAGTGCTATATACAAGGATATCATCAAAATAAACTACTACAAACATTCATATACAATCCCTAAGTACATGATTCATTAGCCTCATAAAAGTGCTAGGTGCATTAGTGAGTCCGAAAGGCATCACTAACCACTCGTATAGTCCAAATTTGGTCTTAAAAGCAGTTTTCCATTCATCACCTTCTTTGATTCTAATTTGGTGGTATCCGCTTTTGAGATCAATTTTAGAAAATACAGTGGACCCGTGCAATTCATCAAGCCTAGGAATTGGGTGCCTGTATTTTACTGTGATATTATTAACTGCACGACAATCACAACACATTCTCCATTTCCCATCTTTTTTTGGTACCAACAAAACTGGTACGACGCACGGGCTAAGACTTCTTTGTACCCAACCTTTATCTAATAAATCTTGAACCTGAGATTCTATCTCCTTAGTTTCTTCAGGATTTGTTCTATATGCGGGTCTGTTTGGCAGACTAGCACCTGGAACAAAATCAATTTGATGTTCTATTCCCCGAAAAGGTGGCAATCCCGTAGGACCATCACTAGGAAATACATCATCAAATTCCTTCAAAAGTTTTTCAATAGAAGGAGGTAGAATCTTAAATCCAGTTTTATCAGAATGTGTACACATGAGTGTTCCTTTGCATAACAAGAGATAAGGTGGTTGCTCATTAAGGAGGCATGTCTTTAAAGAATTTTTAGTTAATAAAGACTCCTTTTGAGTAACCCCGTGGGAAGGAACACCAAGCTCCCACTCCTCATGTGTATCTTTAGTACTAAGATTATGATTTCTTGGAATTTTGCTTTTCCTTTCATTGTATAATTTATTTTTCATTTATACTTGATCTTCCAACACTTGAGTTGGTGTCAAAGGATGAAGTACAAACTTCTTGTGGTTATGAGTAAAGTTGATTTCGTTGGTAAGACCATCATGAATAGTTTGTTTATCAAATTGCCATGGTCTTCTCAATAAAACATGACAAGCTTCCATGGGTACTACATCACACAAAACATTATCAATATAATTTCCCACGAAAAACTTGACCTTTACTTGATTTTTAACATTAATGTCCCCCCCATCATTTATCCAATGTAATTTATAAGGTTTAGGGTGGGGCAATAATTCCAGTTTTAATTTATCAACCATCCTAGCACTACAACAATTACAACACGACCCGCTATCAATGATGAGAGAACATACATTTTCAGAAATTTTGCATCTTGTGTGGAAGATGTTCTCTCTTTGTGACTCGGGTTGTGGGCTAGGTTGGCTGTTAAGGGAGTGTCTCATCATCAATAATTCTCCCTCATGAGCATAAGCATCCTCCCCTCTTTCATTATCCGACCCCTCACTAGTGTTTTCATCATTCTTTTCCTCTTCACTACTATATAGGTATTGGCCTCTCATTAAAATGGTTCTCATAGATGGACATTGGGATTGTATATGACCCCGACCCAAGCATTTAAAACACTTAATATCACTAGTTCGGCCAGAGGGTGTGAATTCTTCTTTCCTTTTGGTATTTTCTTGAACTATGACTTTAGGACGATTCTCTCTTGGTTTTTCTCTAAAAAACTTTCCCTCCCTCTTATGTTCGGTCTTGGAGTAAGAGTTAGAATAAGAACTTCGATTTGTGCTTTTCCTCAAAACTTGTTGTTCTACTTTAATACAAATTTGCACTAAATCATGGAAATCCCTATAAGGGAGAAGTTCTACTCTATCTCTTATCTCTAGACTTAATCCACTCAAGAATCTAGCCACAGTTACATTTTCTTCTTCCCTAATTCCCGCACTCATCATGTACAACTCCATTTTCTGCCTATATTGTTCAATACTCATGTTCTTTTGGTTAAGTCTATGGAGCTTATCCATGAGTTCTCTATGATAGTAGGAGGGAATATGTCTTCTTCTAAGTGCACTTTTAAGATCATTCCAATACACTATGGTTGGTTCATGGTGAAGACGTCTATCCCTTACTAAGGCAGTCCACCAATGCAATGCATGTCCTTGAAAACTAAGAGTAGCTAGTGGAACTTTCTTTTCTTCACACACTTCATAACACTCAAACAATTGTTCCACCTTCATTTCCCAATCTAAAAATGTATCTGTCATTTGTTCCATGGAAATGGGGAAGATCTACTCTAATCTCCTTGGATTTTCTATCTCTTTTATGGTGGTGATAAGGGACAGGTTGGTAGTGTTCATTTGCTCTTAAGCTATCCCTCTCTGGTCTTTCATCCTCACTACTAGAATATTTTTTTGATGAACTAGCTTTGGATTTATACTTGTGATCCTTCTTCTTTAAGGTCTTAATTTCTTCTGCCATAATAGCAAATTGAACATCAGTGTTGATTTTCATAACCCGAAGTTCTTCCAATATTTTCTGAAAATCTGATGTATTGTCTTGCGACTCATTGCTACTAGGGTGGAAAGAATGTTTAGACATCTTAAAGTTTGTGAAGGAGTGCTCTCAAGATAAGACAAACTAGTCTAGCACACTAGGGGGTCTCCCAGGAAAGTGAGGTGCGTCACTTGGATAACTTAAGTACCAAGATTTTCCTTAGCCAGAGCCTTCCCCAATGTACCTTTCCAATTGTTCTTACAATGAGGTCACTAAGTCACAAATGAAGGTGACTCAAAGAAAACAAAACTAGTCGGTTTGCAAAATTAAAAGGAATTAAAAAAATAAAACCAATGCTAGGAAAACTTAAACTAGGCGAGTCTTATGGTGAAGTTCTTAGGCACCAAGGACCTTAGAAACACTCCACCGTCTACACGTTTGAACTATTCCACTAATAATAAGGAGTTTTGCAATTACAACTCAAATGAATACAATGAAAGATTGTTGCTGAAAATTTTAAAAATCTCCTATACTATGCACTCCTTGTGTTTTCCTTGTCTCACCAGTGTATCACTCTTTGCTTTTGGGTGTGTTTGTTCAAGTAGCTTTTCTGCACATAACCTTCATTCCTCATTGTGTATCATTCTCCAATAGTGCTTGGGAGCTTCACTCTTGATGTATTGGCCAATTCAACTCAAATGCTTCACCAAAGTACTATTTCACCATGAGGTCACAAATATAAAGCAAGAAAAGCTAATTTGAATGGCACACTCAAAAGGATTATAACAATTGACAAACTCAAAGAATGCAAATAAAATTGACAAGCAAGAAATTAAAGCTTTAGAAAGAAGTTTGACACTCAAAAAGATGATCTAAGAATGGCTCTAGAGTAGATTAGCAAAACAGCAAACAAAAACTAGAATTTCCAGTTCTGACAGTAGCTATTGTGTGAATTATAACTTTCTCTACAGTTCTCCTTTCTTCTTGAAATTTTGACCACAATTCCACAACAGCACAAGGATCATCCACACAAAATTTCAGAAATTTAGGACCAGTACTGCCTTCACAATAAATCCAGAACAGAGACTTATTTTCAATTACAGTTTCAGTAATCTTCTGGCAGCAGTATATGTAAAATTTATCACGATCCAAATTCTTGGAATTAGGTCACAAATATTTTATCATGCACTCACAACTCAATAATGAACGTCCACACAAAATTTCAACTCAATCTGAACACTGAATCGTTCCAGATAAATCGAAAACAGAGTGCATTCTCTAAGTCAAGTGCAACAGTTCTGCTGTCAATCGTTGACTTTCTGGCAACACAGATTCAAAAATTTATTGTATCTAAACCACAGCGAATCAAGGCTCCAAATTTTAACCACACACTAATAAGATCTCAATCTATGGTCACTCCAAATTTGAGCAATTAAAGATCACTGGTTTGGTTGCAGTAATTCAAACACAGAGGCATTTTTACACTATCATCACTTGTTAACCAGCAGTGAGCATTTGGCTTTTACAATTTATCATTTTTTCTACAGAATGAATTAGAATGCGCCTTTTTCACAGTATCTTTTACACATTCCAAAGTAGCCAGCCTCACACAAAATTTCACTTACAAATTCACAATACTCTGTTCTCAGTAATTTTGCAAAGTCCAGTGACCTTAATCAACAAAAATCAGTGCAGGAAGATGAAACCTATGGATTCCAACGAAATTTAGAACAAACTAAAAGACATATCGGAATGATATGACTCAAGGAAACTCACTAATGATCTAATAGTGAATTAAAGGAACTCAAGATTGCAAAATTAAAAGGCACACAAAGCACATTATGACACAAAAATAGTGAACACATTTTGTTTACGGATTCAGCAAATGCAAACTGCTCAAACCTATTCTACAAGCATAAACCTAAGGATTTGATGACAATATGAAATCATACATGACTTGACATATACTATGGATCATAAAAACAAAAGCTAGGACACAATTGAACACTTTGAACCGATTAAAATCAACAAAGACTCAACAAAACGAAAGATAGCTTGCGGCACACACAAGAACACTAGAACAATGTATTTTTTGGAAGGTTCAAGAAGATTGATGCTATTTGAACCGTTTAAACTCAAGAACACAACAATTAATCGGTACAAAACAATCAAAACATGTAAAAACAATGGTATACAATAGGAAAAAGACAAACAAAATGAAAAAGATCAAGAACTTAGCTCTTGAAGACCAAAGCTCGTGATATCAAATGATGGAGAAGCTCCTAGGTGCTCTAGCTTCTTGCGCAAGCTCCAATGGAGGTAGTGCTTGTAGAAGCTTTGTTGCACTGTATAAATGGCATGAAAGGAGCTTCTTGTGATGCGGAAGCAAAGTGTGATGGAAGAAGAACCGTGGAGGAAGAAAACGTATGGAGGAAGTGCGATGGTTATGGTGAAGTAGGTGGTGAAAGCTTGAAGGAGGTTGGGCCAACCTTCAAGAGAGAGAGTTCCTAGCTTCTAGGAGAAGAAACTCAAAGAG
>Ga0209489_109954_pt1 | contig 11246 bp, 6 predicted proteins | sample SiratrowhiteBW_FD_187527 | JGI IMG/M metagenome (GOLD analysis project Ga0209489, IMG submission 187527) | Root nodule microbial communities of legume samples collected from California, USA - Siratro white BW (SPAdes) (version 2) | ecosystem: Host-associated > Plants > Roots > Nodule | place: USA...
CACAACGTCGGTTGGAGCCTCTTAACCGACGTTGTGATGCATCTGTTTTCAAAGCATCACCACGTCGGTTAAGAGGCTCCAACCGACGTTGTGATTCTTGCACAATGTCGTTTTGTGCCTTAACCGACGTGGCCTAATACCTAGTTAAGGAACCATTTCAGCGAAATCCGAACGTCGGTTTCTTCGTTCTAACCGACATTGTGGTGTTTAACACAACGTCGGTATTGTTAACCGACGTCATGATCAACGTCTCCTGGGTCAACGTCGGTTCAATACCCGACGATAAATGTCTCTTAGAACCGACAATGAAAATCCTTTTTGTACTAGAGTGTTATATAGAATGCTGGCATACATGTATCAGAACGATAGCTTATATGAGTTAAAATTGGTATTGAAACATTTTATATATAACATTTCTTATATAATTATTGTTGGTTATAGAGTATATAGTGTACATATTATAGTTAAATCAAATAAACGTTAATTAATTAATTCAAATGGTTAAACTAAAAGAACTAATTTATAAAAATTAAGAAAGTAATTTTCTCTATTATTTAATCACTTCTTTCGCATCAGTTCACTTTTTTTTGTGTTTTCCTTTTATCATAATGATAAGGTCACGGATATATAGTGTATTGGTTAACTGTTAAAAAATAAAATTTTACCTTTATTTTTTGCACTTATTTTATATTTCTCTTAAGTAACATACGGGCCTCAAACAGATACATATAGGAAGAGAAAGAGCAAATATAAAGCTCTGTCTTTTTCTTTCTTCCATCTTAGAAGGTACTACAGGTTTAGTATTTTTTAATGTAGTTGATGGTCATAGAAAATATGTAAAGAAGATAAGTGTTAAAGAAGAAGAAAAAGTGAAGGTTGATGTCAAAATAAAGTTGGCGAAAGTAACATTGTTAAGATGCAATGCATTATTGTAATATGGAAGAGGGGTATGAGGACCCTGTCATTGGATTTCTCAGAAGTTGGCATTTAGCATCGTACAACTTCACACCCCTTCATTTCATTCCAAAATGAAAATCCTCGATGTGTAAAACACATGCAAAGCCAACACTACAAATACTTTCATCATTTATTTAGACGAACCGGCCTTCCACTTTGATAACATTTTATTTTAAACATGTTACTGCTACATCTTATTTTGAAGTTGTGTTTCTTTTGAAATATGTTCTGAGAAAATTTGTACTGCATGAGTTTCTTGAGAACTTCTATTCAGATTCTTCAATTGGCGAATAGTTCCTCTCATGACATACTGAGAAGTAAATTTTGAGTGTTGTGATGAATGACAGTGAAGCTTCTTGAAGCTTCAGCAAATCACCAACATGAGCTTTTATTTTTTTAATTTTCTTGTGGTTACTTGATGACTACCATTTTGGATTGATTTTCACATGTCTAATTAGTGTGCGAGTGTTTTAAGAGAATCGTGACAGATTGATGCATGGAAATTTTGAAAAAAAAAAAAAAGAGTATGTTTTTAGTTTATAGTGTACCTTTTTAGTATTTTTTTAAAATGATTATTGTAACTTTCATCTTAATATTTATTATTTTGTTTTAATATTTTGTTCATATTAAGTTAGACTTTTTGAAAAAAATCTAAAAACAATCTACATGTTAAAAGAATAAATAGTTTTCACAAACCTAAGATATTTTGTTTTAACTGGATAAAAAATTATTTTAATTTGATTTTATTTTTTTGTATTTCATTATAAATTTATTTTAATTACACAAATTATCTTAACAAGTATTAGCTATGGTACATAACGTATATAAAAGAAATAATTAGCATGCATGTTAACTTACTAACGCTTTAAACTTATTTTTGTAATTCGTCAAGCATAAAGTGGCACATTCATTTAAAATATAACTCACATGCTTTTTCTAAATACTCATAATTTGCATCTATTTTAGGTTTTTTCTTGCGCTTTAAATAATAATCTTTCATCTTATATGTCTCTATTACGACTATAACACAAACATGTTACTAAGTCAATTTGGAAAGATAACGAAAGAGGACTCCGACCATGATGTCATGTAATTTGGATATTAAAACATTTAGATATGGTTGACCCGCGAGTACAAACTTTGATTTATAATGCTGGATTTGGCCACCTCTTAAAGATATCAAATTTTGATATCAATCATCACCTAATAACAACACTAGTTGAAAGATGGAAAATAGAAACACATACATTTCATTTTCCTCTTGAGAATGCACGATAACTCTGGAGGATGTTGCATTGCAACTTGGTCGCCCGATTGATGGAGAAGCAGTAACGGGGGTGTCATATCTGGTGACTTAGTCTCACTTTGTGAAGAACTACTGGGTTGTTACCCTTTTTTGAAGTTATTAAAGGAAATACAGTCAAATTATCTTGAGGCTAAATAATATATTTCGAGAACTGCCTGATAATGCAACTGAAGTGGTAATTAGTGAACATGCTCGTAGACACATTTGACAGTTAGCGAAAGTCTATTAATGCCAAATACATCAGCTATTCGAGTTCATTTGATGTATCTTTCGTTATTGACAGACCTCAATAATGTCTCCAATTATAGTTGGGGTGCAGTTGTATTGGCGTGTTTATATCGTGCTCTTGACCATGGGGTTGACTTCAGCTAAGCAAATATTGGAGGTTGTATGTTACTCTTGCAATCATGGGCATGGTATCGAATTATCTCTATTAACCCCACTATTGACACACTTAGTGATGAAGACATTGAAGTAGAGCATGACTTTCCATTGGCTATGAGGTTATTTTTTATGCCCTTCACAATGTATTATAAATTTGATTTATATTGATTTCTTAAAAAATTAATTATTCTTCATCATAGGTGGTCTCATCCAGCTCAAAAGACAAGCATACCTACATATGTGCTTTATCTTTTACGAAGCACATTTGATCATGTGTGCAACCAAAGGAGGTAATTCTTAATGTCTACTATAACATAATTGTACATATATGTTTCTTGTCACACTCATGCTAATAACATTTTTTTAGTTCTTGTGGACTCCTTATAGAGCACATAACATCAACCGTTTGGTCACCATTGACATCCCTGATGTTAGTCACGTTGTTGTTCCTCTCATTTGTTTTTCGACAGATCAGTTTCATCAAGCAGATAGGGTCATGAGGCAGTTTGACTTACGCAACCTATTCGCGTTGACCCGTTAAACTTAGATGATGTTCATAAAGATGACATGCGAGGAAGAACAGATAGATATTGGTCCCACTATCATCAAAAGTGGATCGCCATGTGGAATGGTCACCAAACCTGCCTAATTCAAGGACAACAGTTTGGTGGAAATGATTTGCGTGACACTGCACCATATATGCAATGATACATCCCACGTACTATACGGTATATAACCCCTCAACAAGCATCAATGTCCAATGAAGATGTAAGTTCATTTCCTATTAAGTAGCATATTGCAATTATTAATCATAATTAACTAATCATATCGTTTGCCACATATGACATTCCCTCAGCCTCAACGAAGTCAACCGCAATCACACTATCAACATATTGGATCATCTTTTAGTGCACAACAATTTCAACCTCCAAATGTTACCAATTTTAATTTTCAACCACCTCCAATTTGGATACATGGTTAACATAAACATCATGGCTGGTCCATCTTCATATCAACACGAAGTTGCTTCCACCTTTAACCTGTTCCCATCACAACCAAATTGGTTTCACACTCCACCGTATAATATATTTGGGACTTCTTCCACCCCCCACTCTCTAATACAATCCAATACCATCCATGGATTATTCTTGACCAACAATGTCTTCCCAAACATTAGATAACACAAGTGGGGATGATGATGATGAACATGATGATAATGAAGCTGGACCGTCACCTCCCCCGCGATCTGATCCATCAACCGAACATAGAGTACATGGAAGACCACGAAGACAACGACAAAGGCCACAATGTGGAACTGAATCTCATAAATAGATTTTTTCTTTAAGTCATTTTATGCTCATCTTCTAATTTTATTCACAATATGTATTAAACTCTAACATTTTCTTTGAACCATGTTATTTGAACTCTAATGTTAGAAAATTACTTCATGCCAAACTCTATTTTAAGGAATTAGACAATCCTACAGGAATTCAGTTTCACTAAATTTTCTTAACTTCTCATTTGGTGTTAAATCCACATTATGATAGAAAAATAAATACATTGAACTAAGGAAAGAATAAATGAGGAAATGAAATCTATTCGTGATATTATGTTATTTTACAAATACGCTTAATTAATTCCATCACATAAAACATGCATGCAATGAAACACGATCATTGTAATTTTTTTTTTCTAATAAGTCATAACTCATGCGATCAAGCACGATTTAAAAAAAAAATTATAACTCATTTTGTCACCCATTGCACGACTTTAGGTGCCAAAAAAAAAAATTAATGAAGAAGTTGTGCTTTCTAGCATGACTTATACGTAAGTAAAAAAAAAATTAATGAAGAAGTCGTGCTTCCTAGCACCACTTGTAAGGATGCAAAAAAAAAAAAAAAGAAAAAAACGTAATCAAGTCGGCTCCGTGCACACGACTTCAGATGCGACAAAAAAAATACTATGAAACTGAAGTCTTGCTTCCTAGTACCACTTCTTCATTGTAAAACTGTATCCCCAAGCACGACTTATCCAATTTCAAATTTTTTTAAAAATATACCCTAATATGTGTTTTCTAGGTAAATTTGCAGTGATTCTGTAAAAAAAACCCTCATATTCAGCAGACATAATAAAATCTTATAGTAACCTACTCAGGTACATTTTCTAAAAATTTTGAATCTTACCTTAGAGGTGATGAATATCAATAATAGATGTACCTTGAACAGTCGACCAACTGATGCTAGATAAAGCTTCAAGATGCTCTTAAGAAGTGAACCGTGAAGTGAAATATATACAACACTAGAAGTGTGAAATGAAGGAGAATCCCATGACTCACTTAAATAAAGAAGCTTTGGATTTAAATTGAATTAAAAAATATGTAGTTAAGTTTAAATTTAAATAATGCACTAATAAGGCCAAATTGTATCAATCTAATAAGTGTACCAAAACTAGATTCATAATTGATGGATAGTTGTTCATAGTCATGCTTTTGTACTACCTACTACTTTACTTAACAGTGTAAAAACAAAAACTTCTGAAAAATAAACATGCAAATTAGGCACGCGTGAGATTCTTGGGAGGCAAGTTTTCTATTCAGATTCTGGTTTCTGTTAGTAGGAGCCAAGCATTTTGTGATTGGGACCAGCAGCCTCGTACAGGAAAGAGAACAATAAAATTAGGATTCTTTAAAAGTCGTGTTACATGAACAGGACTTCTTCGTCCAAAATTGCTCTAGTGATAAAATTGTGTGCTTGCTCCACGATTTCTTTATTGGTTGTCACCACCCTACCATACTACTTACCCAAATCCATGAAAAAAAAATTACACCATTTTCATAATTAAAAAAAAACAAATTACCCTTTTTCATTAATAAACCTAACAATAGATTACTCTAATCATAAATACGGTAGTTGCTAGTTATATCTTTCAACTCCTTTACCACAAAAATTAAAATTATATATCTCAACATTCAAGCAAAGAACAAGCTAAACACCTAATACATAACTAAGTCTTTAAATTCAACAAAGGTTATATGTATACATGATCATAATAAAAATCATGAGCTTTAAACAAACGAATGTAGAATAGTTGCATTATTTTCTTAAGCTACTACATACAACATCAGTTTTTAATATTCTTTTGTTACTTAAGCATAAACTTCATTTTTTTTTTTAAACCTTGAATCTTCTTTCTAATAATAACATTTATTTCAGTCTCATGTCTTCTTTGAAGAACAACAATTTCTTATTTAAGTATTTGTTCCATAAATTTAGTTATTAAATTTTGACTAGAAACTTAAATCTTAAATTATATATAAATTAATGATTAGAAAGGGATCACTGAAACATATTTTATAAATAAAATTATAATAACATCCATTGTTTCTTCCTTTGGAACCTGAATAACTTTTACTGAGTTTTTATAAACATATTAGCTCAATTAACTTCTTCTCTAACTTTTCCCTAGTACTTATAATAATTGAACTAAGTAGAAATTGATATAATATCAATTTGACTCAAAATTCATTTAAAGTTATCTGGTTCCCATGCGGTGGAGAAGAAAATATAATATCAATATGCCAAAAAAGAGTTACAATCAATGTTATTTGGGAGAAAAATATAATCACATAAATTAATAATAAAAAGTTTTATTTTTATTAATAATAATACTTTTATTTCATCATATTATAATCTATCAATTATTATAATTTAATAATTTATAAATTTATTTCAAATTAATTATACATGTTTTAGTAATGTTAAAAAACATATTTATTTAGTAAATAAGTTTTATTTTCAAATTACTTATTTCAAAATTATTATGTAAATTATCAACATGTTTAAAATATGTTTAAGAAAACTGCAGAAATCCACTCAGTGGTCCCTAACTATTAAAATCATAAATATGATAAAAATTCAGTGAAAAAAATGTCAGACAAGCAAATTAAAAGCAATTTGTTATTAGATTTTTTATTTGTTTTATGGAACAGCCCACTTTAACACAATTTTTTATCAAACAAAATAAAAATTTTGTAATATAATTTTTCAAAAAATAAATCTAATGAGATATGTTTAACACGTGGAATAAATAAAACATAGTACTTATTATTTTGAAAAGACAATATTGGTCCAACTTTAAAAGCTAATAGAATAGAAGACTTTAAAATAAATAAACAAAAGATGAAAAGTATATTTAATTTAATAAGATAAAAAAAATGATCTTGTCCTGAGTTTAATAATAACATGAAATTAAAAAAAAAAACCCAAAAAATCCCTCTATTGAAAACGCAGGAGGGAAGTGTGACGGCTAAATGAATCCCAAATACTTCCGCTGATGTCCGCATCCACCAACGTCGTCGTTCTAGACAACGGCGGCGGGTTAATCAAGGCGGGCCTGGGCGGCGAACGCGACCCCTCCGCCGTGGTCCCTAACTGTCTCTACCGACCCCCGGCCTCCAAGAAATGGCTCCACCTGACCTCCGGCGGCGACGAGGACCTGACGTCCGCCGCCGTGCGCCGCCCCATGGACCGAGGGTACCTGATAAACCCCGAGCTACAGCGCGAAATCTGGTCGCACCTCTTCTCCTCCGTGCTCCGCATAACGCCCTCTCAGTCCTCGCTCCTCCTCACGGAACCCCTCTTCACGCTCCCCTCCATCCAAAGCTCCGTCGACGAGCTTGTCTTCGAGGACTTCAATTTCCGGGCCCTCTACGTGGCCCATCCCCCCGCCCTAGTCCACCTCCACGAGGCCACCCGCCGACCCAGTGGGCTTCTCTCCCGGGCTCAGTGCAGCCTCGTCGTGGACGCAGGCTTCTCCTTCACCCACGCCTCCCCCGTCTTCCACAACTTCCCTCTCAACTATGCCGTTAGGAGGATTGACTTGGGCGGCAAGGCCCTCACAAACTACCTCAAGGAACTCGTCTCCTTCCGCTCCGTCAACGTCATGGAAGAGACCTTCATCATCGACGACGTCAAGGAGAAGCTCTGCTTCGTCTCCCTCGACGTCGACCGTGACCTCTCCATCGCCAGGTTTTCACAATGTCACCTATTTTAAACTGTGTTTGACTGTGTAACTTGAGAGAATGATCTAATTTAAGCACTATTAGGAGAAGAAAAGAGGAAGGGAAGATGAAATAATTTTCTATAAGCTTATGCATGAGTTCAAAATCAGTTTCTAGAGAAGCTAACTTATGAAAGTTTGTATAAATTCGAGATGAATCAATGTTGAACCAAACACACTAACTCTTAGGTATGCACATTTTTTGTCATGCTATATGTTACTGCATTAGAACAATATCATGGCCTGAAAAAAGGATTTCACTTGATTTTATAGGAAGAGTGGGAAAGAGAATCTGTTCAGGTGCACCTACGTGCTTCCAGATGGTGTCACACACACAAAAGGGTTTGTTAAGTACCCAGACCAGGCACGGCGGTATCTTGCATTGAGGGAGAGTGACCTTCCTTCTTCGCAGCCAGTGGAGGCAGAGGGGGGTATGAATTATGCCGAGCTGCCAGAGGAGAGAAAAAGAGTTGATTTGTCAAAAAATGTATTTGTCAATGTTTCTTGCAGTGTGCCCTTGTTCTGTGTGTCAATGTTTTTAACTTTATGTTTTCACTTTGTTTGATCCTTAGGAGTTTGACTTGACAAATGAACGGTTTCTTGTGCCAGAGATGATCTTCCGTCCTGCTGATTTGGGTCCGTGGATACAACTTGATTTTGGTTAATGTTTTTTGTTGACGAGTTTCTCTAATGACTGTAAATAAGGATGTTGGTTGAATTTTGTTGTTTGTCTTTATTTGTTGGCTTTTCTTTTTCTGCATAATGCTGAGCAAAATGGTTTGCAGGAATGAACCAGGCTGGGCTAGCAGAATGCATTGTGCGGGCTGTTAATGCGTGCCACCCGCATCTCCATCCTGTACTCTACGAAAGGTAGCCAGTTCAGAGCATTTGATTTGATGGTCCTGTGTGTGGATATATATACATGTTTCTTAATTTGTCACACTCATTTTTCAATCCCGTGTCTGCTTTTTATTTTTCAGCATCATATTAACGGGTGGAAGCACCTTATTTCCTCAGTTTGCTGAGAGATTGTAAGTCTTTTGCTGGGACCACTGCACTTTGTACCATTATGTCATAATGTTTTTGGTTGTTGGTGATGTATCTTTCTTGCCTGTATTTCATGGTGTAAATGTTTAATTAATTGATTCTACATGCTGCAGGGAGAAGGAGCTTCGACCTCTAGTTCCTGATGACTATAATGTGGAGATAACAACTCAAGAAGAGTAAACATCTTCCTTAAATACTTTGTTCATCTAATTTGATATTTTCTACAAGAGGATTTATGGTTCTTCTATAGTCCCATACGAGGTGTTTGGCGTGGAGGGTCACTGTTGGCATCGAGTCCAGATTTTGAAGCAATGTGTGTGACGAAGGCTGAGTATGAGGAGCTTGGTTCTGCTAGATGTCGCAAGAGATTCTTTCATTAACTATACATGCTATCAACATGGCTACCTCAATATTTATGTAAGCCTAATCTGTAGCATGTAAGCATATTTGTCTTTTTTTTATCTCTCTCATTTCCTATTTCCTACAGTTTCTTTACAAGAAAATGACATGTGGGAGAGACGGCAGTGGCCTGTCAGTGCAAGAAGGGTGCAATTGGAAAATATTGTTTGAACTCACTATACATTATTGATTGGTTCAGCCATTGATCTGCTCCCGTCTCTCCAGCGATTCTTACTTGGGACCAAGGTGTGAATTTTGGATGATCATCCTCTGTGCAAAGAGTTTATTTGAGAAACCATACATGTTGTCTACAGGTTTCAGGTGAACATGATGCAGGCATGCTGGTAATATTGGATTAAAGTCCATATTGGATGGCGACTTCAATTTTTCTTTGCAACAGAGCAGTAGGCACGAGGTGCCATCTATTGTGATATCCGAAGGATTTAGATATTAGTATAATATCCATTGTCTGGATCTGAAGTTAGCCTTAAGTATTTCTTTTCCACCTGCTTTTAAATACGTAATTCTGTGAATGTGAACTTCCGAGGTTCTTGCTGTATTAGTGTAAGTAGAATTATCTCTCTCTTTTTCTTGCCTATTCGATCTGGTTTAAATGTTCATGCAATCATCGAATTGCATTTTGAATCCATTGGTCTCAAATTCCCCTTGCTTAAGCTATTGAAGTTTCATGGTTTACTGGGATACGCTGTTTGGCCATTGCATAGAAATGGCACTCGGCTTTGATTGGGATAAGTTATTCAATTTTCACTTCTGTCTATTCAGCTATGAATGGTGGCTTTTCTCGTTATGTTGCATTTCTGATCACTTGAATGAGGTGTGGATCAAGAAATTCAGGGAGGGTAAGTACTGTGTTAGTAAAACTCTTTAGTTTCGGGTACCATGTACGTTCTACCAAGTACATCATTAGTAGCTGCATGTGCATGGGTTAACTGACTGAAAGTGCTACTACCAAATTGCTTGATAAATCTTGTCCAAGCATCAAAAGCTTTTGAGATTTCAAAACTGAAATTATGTGAGTACTTTCAATTTGATTCTCTTTAAAGATCGAGGTAACCAAATCAGTCTTATTTTTTTGTCACCAAATTAAATCTAAAGTTTGAACATTTATTTGGTCTTCTAAAAAATTTAACATCAAATTTTCCTGGGCAAATTTTGAGGGAAAATGTGATAAGAATATCACTAGAACTATATAAAAAAAAATCTGGATGTTTAAGGTTAAAGACATAATATATCACTAAAATCAAGAGGTTATGAGAAACTAATTTTCTCATCTATATAACCATTTAGGAAGACTTTTTTCGCATTTAGTTGATAGAAATCAAAATCCATCAACCACGCAATTTTGTGCGACTTTTAACTGCCGATTTGCTTAAATTATTTCTGAAATTAATGACAAAAAGACTATCTTGCTTACATTTTGAATATGTAAGAGATTAAATTATTGTTTTCAAAAAATAAAGGATCAAACCGAATTTAATTTTTAAGATAAAAATATTAAATTAATAATTTAGTGGTTAATTTATTTGAACTTGAACTCCGAGGAGATGTGAAAGCTTACATAAAACGCAAGTTCATTTGCTCTTTGGCTAATTTATATCGATGGTTGAGCATTGTCGAAATAAATTTGAAGAATACTGCAACACTATGCAGTATATTAATTATTTTATGCTAACACCTTACTTATGTAATATCCTTATTTTTAAATAAATATATTACTTATTTTATCTTTAAAAGAGTTAAAAAAATCTTTAGTTTTACTCATTATTAGATTTTATTTTTTAAAAATATTTTATAATTAAAATAATATTTGAACATTAAAAAATAAATTGAGTAATTTTTATGTAAAAAAAAGACAAAAAAAAATATATGAATTATGATTATTTAGAAAGAAAATAATAAAAAATTATTAATATATATAATTATAATTATTATAAATTATTTAAATGAAGTGTCTATTAAAAATAATAATAAAATAAAAGTAAATAATAAGAATCATTAATATATATATATATATATATATATATATATATATATATATATAAATAAAAAAAATATAAAAAAAAAAAAAAAAAAA
>Ga0209489_109955_pt1 | contig 11245 bp, 11 predicted proteins | sample SiratrowhiteBW_FD_187527 | JGI IMG/M metagenome (GOLD analysis project Ga0209489, IMG submission 187527) | Root nodule microbial communities of legume samples collected from California, USA - Siratro white BW (SPAdes) (version 2) | ecosystem: Host-associated > Plants > Roots > Nodule | place...
TTTCCATGTCAAACTTCTTCAATAACTCTTTGCAATACTTGGTTTGACTAAGGAATGTCCCATGATTTAGTTGCTTGATCTACAGTCCAAGAAAGTAGTTAAGTTCACCCATCATGGACATCTCAAATTCTCCATGCATAGCTGCAACAAAATGCTGACACAGATTTTGATTAGTTGATCCAAATATAATATCATCAACATATACTTGAACCAAAATAATATCATTGAGTGCTTTCTTAATACACAATGTCTTATCTTTTTTGCCTCTCTCATATCCATGGGATAGCAAGAAGTTGCTCAACCTCTCATACCACTGTCTTGGGACTTGCTTCAAACCGTATAGAACTTTCTTCAGTTTGAAGACATAATCTGGATGCTTATGATCTTCGAATCCAGGAGGTTGACAAACATATACTTCTTCATCAATATTCCCATTAAGGAAAGCACTTTTGACATCCATTTGGTGAAGCTTGAATCTATTCATGCTAGCATATGCTAAGAGCAGTCTAACAGCTTCAAGTCTTGCCACTGGTGCATAGGTTTCCCCATAATTGATTCCTTCTTCCTGATTGTAACCCTTGGCAACCAGTCTAGCTTTGTTTCTCACAATAACACCATGTTTATCTAACTTGTTCTTGAACACCCACTTGGTGCCGATGACATTTATCTTACGGTTCTAGGAACAAGTGTCCAGACCTCATTCCTTGCAAACTGGTTCAGTTCTTCATGCATAGCAGTTATCCAGTTGCTGTCTTCTAGTGCATCAGCTACAGTCTTTGGTTCAGTTTGTGAAACAAATTCACAGAATTGATTCAATGTCCTCCTGGTTGAAACTTCTTTCTGCACCTGTCAAATTACATTATCCAACGACAAATTCCTAGGAATTCTCCACTTCTTAGGCAAGTCTGAATTGATCCTGTCAGGAACATCTTCTTGTTCAGCAGATTGCTCTTCTGCTTCTGTTGACCAAATTTCTGGTAGCACACTGGTTTCTTCAGTCTTGTTTTCCAGTTCAGTTCCAGCTTGTTGAGTAATTGGAATTTCATCATCTACACATGTTTTAGACCTTTCCTGCATAACTTGGTTAGTTTCATCAAAGTTCACATGTACAGATTCTTCTATCAGCATGGTCCTCTTGTTGTAGACACAATAAGCATGGCCATGTTGTGAGTAACCCAGAAATATACCTTCATCAGACTTGGGATCAAACTTACCCAGGTTGTTCTTGCCATTATTAAGTATGAAGCACTTACAGCCAAAGACCTTTAGGTGAGACAAATTCGGTTTTCTTCCTCTGAATAGTTCATATGGAGTCTTCTTCAGTATGGGTATGATCAGCACTCTATTTAACACATAGCACGCTGTGCTGACAACATTTGCCCAGAAGTATTTGGGTAGTCCATTCTTGTTCAACATGGTTCTGGCCAGTTCCTCCAAGGATCTGTTTTTCCTTTCTACAACTCCATTTTGTTGTGGAGTTCTTGGTGCTGAGAAGTTGTGTTTAATACCCAGTTTACTGCAGAATCTGTCAAACTTCTCATTCTGAAATTCTCTCCCATTGTCAGATTTAATGGATGAAATACTGCAGTCTTTTTCATTTTGAACAACTTTGACAAACCCTTTAAAGACATGGTAAGTTTCATCTTTGGTGGCTATGAAAAATGTCCAAGTGAACCTGGAATAGTCATCAATAATAACAAGACCATAATAGTTCCCTCCTAGGCTCATAGTTCTAGAAGGACCAAATAAATCCTTATGCAGCAACTCAAGTGGTCTAGTTGTTGAAACAACATTAATCGGTTTAAAAGAGCTTTTAGTTTGCTTACCCATTTGGCATGCTCCACACAATTTGTTCCTTTCAAACTTAAGCTTAGGAAGACCAATTATAAGATCTTTAGATGCAATCCTATTTAAATGATGCATGTGAATCTGTGCAAGTCTTCTATGCCACAACCAAGATTCATCATCTCGGGATAACAAACAATTCATGCTAGATGTTATGCTAGACACATTAAGCATGTAAATGTTACTCGCTCTTTTACCTACAAGAACCGTTTCAGCAGATTTTGAATCTGTTATGAGACATTGATCAGGCTCAAACATTATCTTGTACCCCTTATCGCACAGTTGACTGATACTTAGCGAGCTGTGCTTTAATCCTTTCACTAAGAGTACATCTTCGATGATTACTCTATCATTTCTTCCAATATCACCAACTCCAAGTATCTTGCCTCAGTTATTGTCAACATATGTCACATATCCTACAAGTTTCCATTTGATATTAATCAACTGAGTTGAATCTCCTGTCATATGCTTTGAGCATCCATTGTCCAGATATCACATCCGCTTACTGGATGCCAAGCAGACCTATAAAACAGATTAGAATTGAGGCATTGGTACCCTGTTAAATTTGGGTCCAGCAGTGTTAGATGTGCTTTTGGGTACCCACCTAACTAAACCTTCTGGCACTAAAAACCTTCTAAATTTACAGTCCTTAACAGAATGACCCTTTTTCATACAATAAAAGCAGGTAATAGGCTGTGAAAACTGTTTAGTATTGGTTTCGAAAAAGCTACTGTACTTTTTCTGTTTCCTTGGGAAATTGGGTTGATGTCTAATTCCAGTCTTTTCGAAAACACAGTTCTGAGAGCCCATAATGGCATTCAGATTGGTTGTTCCCATAGTCAACTTTGAAGCAGTAGTAATTAAGTAGTTCACCTTCTTTTGAAGAACCTCATAGTTTTCACATTTTGCTGGCTTGCTGGAGTCTAAGTTACTGGAAGTTTTGTAGTGATCAAGGCCGGTTTTCAGTCTTAAAACTTCATCTTCCAGTTCCTTAACTCTGGCTTCCAACCAGTTGTTCTTACCCTTCAGTCTATTATTGGAACGAGCTAGTTTGTTTGCTACCTCATGCGTCTCTTGAAACGCATCTAGCAGTAAACTGTAATTTGTATTGTTAAAGGAAGTACTGGAATCTTCACTACTAACCTCAAAATCTTTTCCAGCCATAAAGCAGGGATTTCCTTCATTGTCTTCCTATGAAGAGCTGTTAGATGAAGAAGCATTGTCTTCCCATGCAACATATGCCTTTCTTCCTTTTCCAGCTTTGTAATTCTTCTTTTCAATGCTCTTCTCTTTGTTAGCCAGATTTGGACAATCTGCTTTCATATGTCCCTGTTTGCCACAGCCATAACAGGTTAACTTATTTGAATTTAAATTAGGTTTTCTAGTATACCTTTTATACTGCTGATTCTTTCCCTTTCTCTTCAGCTTCATGAATTTCTGGAATTGTTTTGTCAGCAGACTGATGTCTTTAGAATCACTATCTTATTCTGAACTGTCCTCACTGGTTCTATTTCAGCCACTTTCGATTTCAGCGGAAGGCTTCTAGATTTTTTTTCAGCAGATTCCATTTCCTTCAGCCTTGTCATCTCCATTTCATGCTCTCTCAGTTTGCCAAACAGTGCAGCTGTTGTGAGAGTTGTTAAATCTCTAGTTTCTGAAATTGTTGTCACCTTGGGCTGCCAACTTCTATCCAAGCATTTGAGAATCTTGATGTTCAGTTCCTCTTTATCAAATTGCTTTCCCAGTTCGATCAGGTGATTAACTATATGAGTGAATCGTTTCTGCACATCAGCAATTGATTCTCCTAATTGCATCCTGAATAACTCGTACTCCTAAATCAGTGCATGTTTCCTTGCCCGTTTCACATCATTCGTGCCTTCATGAGTGACTTCCAGCACCTCCCACATCTCCTTTACAGAGGTACATTGAGACACCATGAAAAATTCATCCATATTCAAAGCAGAGGTTATAATATTCTTGGCAATACAATCATACTGCACACGCTTATTCTCTATATCAGTCAGTTCATCAAAAGATTTCACAGCAGACACACCATCAACAACATGCATAGGTATATACGGTCCATTTACTATCGCATTCCAAATGCCTCTGTCAATAGACTCAATAAAGATCTGCATTCTGACTTTCCAGAATTGGTAATTCAAACCAGAAAACATTGGAGGTCTATTTATTGAAGCCCCCTCAGCAAAAGGCAAACAATTTTCAGCCATGGATCAAAAACTTGACTAGGATACAAGTCCTAGCTCTGATGCCAATTGTTAGAAACTGTTTTGGCTGAAATAAAAGAGGGGGGTGAATTGGATTTTAAAATCTTTTCCAAAAACTAGTTGACCTTTTAATAAAATTCAAATTCGTTTAATAAACTGGATCTTTATTGACTTTACTGTGAAAGCAGTAGAATGAAACAGTAAACAAAATATAATCCAGTCACAGTACTATACAGCAAGTCAAACAATTTTATCAAAATTTAAATATAAGTACGGAAGTGATTTAGTTTACTGCACAAAAATAGAATAGACCTTAACCACACAGAAAGAACTGATCAACTTCAAGTTTATCAAGCTTGACTGGTTAAAAACCTTTTTGTTAAACACTACAAACTTTGTTAAATGTATGAAAAACAGTCTTTAATCAACAACAGTGAGAGATTTGGTTTACTGGAAAAACAAACTGATAAACAGTAAACCCAGCAGATTGTAAAACTGCAAATTTACAGGAAACTGATATACTGGTTATTAACAGATTCAAAGCAGTTTGGATTAGATTGAGTTAACATGGAATAAATGATTTTAAGTTGTTACTAAAAATACTTTCAGAAAATGATGAAGTTATTCAATTAGCAAGATTCACTTAATTTTGAAAATTCAAGAAAATCAGCAAGACTCACGGGCGCTTTTGCTCTCTTTGAAGTCTCAAAAATTCTTGCTCAGAAAATGTTTAGAATGTTTTTCGTTCCTTTCCAAAATTTTGCACCAGTTATTTATAGACAACTGTCATTTAAAATTCAGTTGATTGATTTTTCAAATAGTCGACTGTTTTTCTCCAGTTAGTTAAAACAGTTGTTCAAAACGCAAGTTTTGATTTTAATGATATTTCAAAAGTTTTGTTAATTCAGAAAATACTTGTGGAGCTTATCATTGATTGAGATTACATGCATGACTGATTGGACCTCAAACTTACCCCACAACACACACTCGTAAGTTCTACACCAAGTCTTCAATCTTCATGAAATCTTCATGCATTCCACATATGATCATACGATCTTGAACATCTTCACTTGGTTGGCTTCATCAAATCATCACAGTAGCCCACTAGTGCTAACAGAAAGCATATATGATATATGTTTGAAAGATTTTTTTTTTTGTGAGAAAATGCATTTATGAATGCATGAATTTTTTTTTTTGGAATGGATATATAATGTATGTATGAATGTGTTTTTATTGATAAAATACATTTATGAATGCATGAATTTTTTTTTTTTTGGAATGGATATATAATGTATGTATGAATGTGTTTTTTATTGATAAAATACATTTATGAATGCATGAATATTTTTTTAAATGCGTTCATTTATGAATGCATGAATTTTTTTTTAAATGCATATTTGATGTATGTTTGAATGAATTTTTTTATGAAAAAATGCATTTTGAATGCATGATTTTTTTTGGAATGCGTATAACATGTATATTTGAATGATTTTTTTTATAAGAAAATGCATTTATGAAAGCATAATTTTTTTTTTGAGATTTTTTTTGAATCTGGATGCAAGCATATCTTTTTTGAGAATGCATATATGAATGGAATTTTTGGGAATGCATATACTATAGACAAAATTATAGAAAAATGCATAAGAGATTTTGTGAACGCACATATAGATGTTCACAAGTTGATTTTGTTCCTTTGAAAATACATGCATATGAATGCATGAAAATCTATTTTTGATTTTCTTTCGAATTTTCCATTTTTTTTAATTTCTTCAATGGTAATGCATGAATTGATGCTCCAAATTATATTTTTATTTTATTTTATAATGATATGCATGACTACATGCTCTACATTCTACTTTTTTCTGATTTTTTTTTTATGTCTTTTCAACAATAATCTATGCTCAAATGTATTATTTTTTTAGAAAAGTATGTATAATTTTTGAAAAGAGAATGTATCTTTAAAGATGTTTTTTCTTCATGTCGCAACCGGGGCTACGACGGGGAAAGCGAACAAACATAATTTTAATTTTCAAAATAGTGGAGTTGCCACCATAGTTTATTAAAGGAAAACTATGGAAAACCGAAAACAAGATAAGGCAAGTTCGCAAAACCGAATTTAGAGTCCGGGAGTCGGTTACGTGTGGGGAAGGTACTAGCACCCTACAACACCCGCCCTAGGGTGGTACCTTTAATTAAAGGAGTAAAAGAATGTGATTTTTCGAAATATTTGTTTTTCCCAAAAACAAAATAAAATGCAGGTTAGAATGGTGGAAGAAGAGATTCGTTGGTGATGTAGGGAGGTGCTGTATTTCGTTAATGGTGTTAAGGTGCTTTGGTTAGGAAATGGAGTACATAAGAAGAGGTTAGAAGGCGTAATGGGAGAGGGGAATGATGAGAGGTTGTGGAGCGTTGGTTGATGGCGGTTGGAGCAGTGGAAGATGATGAAGTTGCGACAGTGTATAGGATATGGTTTCGTGGTGGCTTTGGTGGTATTGTGGTAGCGTTTTGGAGGTGTTTCAGTGGAGGGTATTGAAGGTTGGTGCGGTGAAGCAACATATGGAGTCTTGTTACACTACTGGCTTCAGCGGAGGTGAGGCATTTGGTGGTTTAGTGCGTTGAAGGCGGGTTGAAAGTCGATGGTTGCCATGGTTGGTGGATGGAGGTGCTGTAATGGCTAATATTGAAGACGACGTCGTGGTGGAAGGTGCTGGATAGGTTATGGTGGTGGTTCTGGATGCTTTTGGAGGAGTGAAGAGAGGAGGTGGGAGCATGGTGGTTGGTGGCAGAAGTGTAAGTTTGGTGCGTTGGAGTGGATGAGAAGGCGAGGCAGTGGCAGCAGTGAGCATGAGGTGTGACGTGGTGACATGGTGCGACGTGGAGGTAGGAGCAAGGTGCATGATGGCTGTTTTGTTTTTTTTTTTTTATGCAATGAATGGATGAATGTACCAAGAAACTCAAAAATGAGCAAAATAAAAACATACCTGAAGTCCGTCTTTTCCTCTGTGCTTTCTTCGTTCTCTCTTCTCAATGCTCTGTTCTCTCCTTTTCTCTTCTCAATGTCCGTGTTCTTAATGATCTGTCCTCCTTTTCTTTTTATCTCTCTCGTTTATGTCATTATTGTTATCATATTATTATTATTTTTTAAAATGAAAGTGGTTCAGAGAAGTTATCCATCTTTGACTCCTTTTTCTTGTTATTTATATATATATATTTTTAATAATTCATATTAAAGTTGAATCTACCTAGGAATGAGACTGAAGCCATTCTCCAACGGTCATAATTTTTTTATTTATTATTAATTTTATTCTTATGAAGTGGAGAACGTGGGTTGTTTTGAGCAGTTTCACAATTGATATTTTATTTTTTAAGAAAACAGTATGGAGTTACGGAGTGAGAAATGGGAGAGTGGCCTCATTCTTTATTGTTTTATATTATTTATTTCTTTTATTTATTTATTTTATTGAACGTGCCAATCAAGAAAGCAATTTGAAAACAGACTTCCTTTCTTGTTATTTTTACTGTTATATTTATTATTTTTTTATTTTAATTTTTTATTTTAAAATTCTTTTGTTTTAATTTATATTTTTTATTTTATTATTTTTTGTTATTTTCGTTTTTCTATTATTAATCATTATTTTAAAAAAAAAATATTTATTCATTTTTCAATTTTTTTTACTTCTTTATTTTATTTTATTATTGTATTTTTAATTTAAAAGATTACCCGGACAAAATTGGGTGTTGACAGTTTCTTTACTTAAGTTTTTCATGATAATATGAAAATTTGAGAAAAATTTATGTTATTAAAGTAAAAACTCAAGTAAAGATAGAGACACTGATTTTGTTCGGGTATCACCATGTGCTGAAAAGAAAAACAGAGATCTTGCTCCTGCAAAGGATCAATATCTCAAGGAAAAGTTGTGACTTTGCTTTTGCAGGGTGTCCAATGATGGCCAAGACCTTGCTTCTACAGGGGATCAAGTGCCAAAATCAAATGTGACCTTGCTTCTGTAGGGGATCAACATGTCAAAGAAGAATTGTGACTTTGCTTTTGCAGGGAGTCAAAAAGTAAATAATGGCCGTGACTTTGCTTCTGCAAGGAGTCGAAAAGTAAAGAATGGCCAAGACCTTGCTTTTGCAGGGGATCAAGTGCCAAAATCAAATGTGACCCTGCTTCTGCAGGGGATCAACATATCAAAGAAGATTCGTGACTTTGCTTCAGCAGGGAGTCGAAAAGTAAAGAATGGCCAAGACCTTGCTTCTGTAGGGGATCAAGTGTCAAAATCAAATGTGACCTTGCTTCTGCAGGGGATCAACATATCAAAACTTTGAATCAAGGGATAATTTCTCACTAGATCTTGTATCAGAGGATCATGAAACCACTTTTTTTTTTCTTAAATTCAATGAATGAATGTTTGAATGCATGAGAATCTATGATTTGCCTTTGCTTTGAATGCATCTATGAATGCATGATATATTTTTTTAATGTTTGACAGGCTTGACTTTTCCACTGTGAAATGCATGCATGACTTTATGCTGATGCATGAAACTTTGACTCATATGAGATTTTTACTTTTAATGTTTGAGGATTTTGATTTGCTATTTTGTTCCTCTCTTTAAACCAACTATTTTTATAGAATCATTGAATCCATTGATTGAACTTTGAACTTCCATTTTGGGAAAAACATTCACAAATCTTAATGCTTGACACAAAATTATTAATACGATCAACTCTAACATTTGATGCATATGTGTCGGAATGGGTGGATAAACAAACATATGGTAAAGAAATGTTAAACTTCAAATAGGCAATGGAATTGCCCCAAGTATGGGGGGTAACTATATTTTAAATCTTTCATACTCTTTGAGAGTTGACCATAAATGCAGCAGAGTTGCCCTAGTTTTTTTTTTTGAAAAATGGGAAATTAAGGTTCAAAGGGATAGCCAATTTTGTTAGGTTAGATGGGTAAAAATAGATTTAGTGGGAAACTGGAGTAATGCAACTTACGTGGAGAAAGTTGCATACTTAAAAAAATAAACTGATGCTGATTGAATCACATGAAAGTGTCTCCGATTTCGAAGAATATTTCTGGCTAGGGTGAAGAAAAAATATGGGAAAGCCACATATAAGAAAGGATTGCCCCAGTATTTATGTTTTAACGACATTATTTCACTCTTATTTAGCTGGCAAATTTGTATCATCCTTTTCGCAAAAGACATTTTTCTTGCAATTTAACTTGTATTGGCAGCCGCATTCTTCTGTTGCAAGGTTATTCTCTGGAAAAATCATCGACAATCACTCTTCAATCAATATGGACTTTATATGGCTTGTAACGTGGTCAGGGTTTAAAAGGTTTTGAAGAAAAAGAATATACAGGCTCAAAAGCTATTTACCGGTTATTATCATTTTTTTTATAACAAAGATCATCAACCAAGTATTTCACAGAACAATTCATGTTCTTGCTGAGATCACTTTTTTCTTTTTATTTGCGAGTCATCCTTATTTGAACTGATGACACATATTTTCTTTTTGAACTTCTTTTCTTAATTTCTGATTTAGGAGCTCTTGATGCACCCCTTTTTTTTTATAGATCTCTTATCCTGAACTGAATTCTAACATGCTGATGATCCTTGTTTAGGGTATTTTTTGAAAGAAATTTTTACTACTCAGGCTCAAAGAGGGTATAATGGAATTTTATTGATGTTTCAGGATGAACAAACATGGCCATATATCATTTTGAATTATGATTGCTTGATTTTTAGAGAGATTAACTCCCGCAACAAATTCCAGCGATTCCAAATACTTGTCATTTTTCTTCTTTTTTCCATCATCCTATCTTTTGCTTAGATTTCCCTTTGTGGGTTTTCAATCTAACGGGCTTTTATTTCTTTTTCTTTTGATTTTTTTAATGCCTTTAACGAAAAGAACTTAAAATCCATAACCACGTGAAAAATCTGATTGTTTGCCCTAGTATGATGTTTACTATTAGTTTTAATGGAGCAACAAACATGTTACTGAGGCAAATCGCTTTCTCATTTGGGATGGAAGGCTCAAAGGGGTATCCAACACATGCATGCCAGTATGTTATGTCTACATAAATCAATTTAATTTTTTTCTATTTTCATGTCAAGCTTTAAGATAGTGTCAAAACTTTTTCTTGTGCAATTTTATTATTTTCATAAACTCAATGATTCCATAAACACGATTTATTATGCCATTTTTATTATTTTCATCCCACGACATCCTTCAGACCTCGAGAAAATCTTGTAGACGATTCATGGTGTATATTTAGCAATCAGAATGCATAAGAAAGAATTCAAAGGAAAAGTTTATTTCATCACAAGATAATGCAGATACAATTTCCATGTTATCTTTTGCATAAAATTCAATACCCAAAAGTATTACATTTCCTAGACTATGGAATCAGATTATACATAAAACTTTTTAACTGTGTTAGAGTTAACCGGTAACAGTAACTCTTCCTCATCCATTCTTGTGAGAATTAGCGCCCCTCCAGAGAAAACCTTCTTCACGACATAGGGACCTTCATAATTTGACATCCATTTACCGCGATGATCCTTTTGAATGGATATAATATTTTTAACCACCAAATCTCCTTCACGAAACTCTCGCGGACGAACTTTTTTATCAAATGCCTTCTTCATTCTATTTTGGTATAATTGCCCATGACATATAGCAGCTAACCTCTTCTCATCAATGAGATTGAGTTGATCATATCTCGCTTGGACCCACTCAGCTTCTTCTAATTTGGTCTCCCTAAATACTCTGAGAGAAGGTATTTTCACTTCAAATGGTAGTACTGCTTCCATCCCATACACAAGCGAAAAAGGTGTTGCTCCCGTTGAAGTCCTCACAGAAGTGCGATATCCGTGCAAGTCAAACAGTAACATCTCACGCCAATCTTTATAGGTTACCACCATTTTCTAAATTATTTTCTTTATATTTTTGTTAGCTGCTTCAACCGCTCCATTCATCTTTGGGCGATAAGGAGAAGAATTATGATGCTTAATCTTGAACTCTTCACACAGCTCTGACATCATCTGATTATTCAAATTGGTGGCATTATCAGTGATAATTCTTTCGGGAATTCCATATCTACAAATCAACTCCTTTTTTATGAACTTTACCACCACTTTCCTAGTTACATTGGCAT
>Ga0209489_109957_pt1 | contig 11240 bp, 7 predicted proteins | sample SiratrowhiteBW_FD_187527 | JGI IMG/M metagenome (GOLD analysis project Ga0209489, IMG submission 187527) | Root nodule microbial communities of legume samples collected from California, USA - Siratro white BW (SPAdes) (version 2) | ecosystem: Host-associated > Plants > Roots > Nodule | place: USA...
TCACTGTATTACAAAGATTGTATAACTGTCATGCTAGTAGTACTATCTTGAAATTTTATTAGCAGTTATCTTAAACCACAGTAACTGCAGAGAGAATAGTTACAATTTTATGCTTTTATGATTAATAAAATAATTATTTTAGAAGAATCATTATGTCGGTTTTGTCTCAAAACCGACGTGGTGAAGAGAACACCTACGTCAGTTTTGGGCATCCAACCGATATGGTGCTTCTTCTAAAATAACTTATTATGTTAATCACCACGTCGGTTTACTTGTCTTAACCGACGTAGTGAGTCCAATCACCACGTCGGTTGTTAAATCGACGTCTGATTCAACGTCTCCTGGGTCAATGTCGGGTCGAAAACCGACGAAAAAAGTCTCTTAGAACCGACGACGAAGGCTATTTTTCTACTAGTGTAAGTAACATAAGAAACTTAATATGTATTTTTTTTATCACTCTAAATTACATGAAATACTTACATCAAAATTTTTGATTTATTAAATATTCAATTTAAAAGAATTATTGAATACTAAAAATAAAAATCGGTTTTATATATATATATATATATATATATATTAACAATTGTAAATTTACTTAAGTCTTTAAAAATACCATAAATATTTTATAATCTCTATGTGATACATTCTCACTTAAGTAAAATGATCATACAAATAAAGTTTAAAAAATAAAAAAAATATAGTTCTATAGGCTGAAATTAAAATATTATTTAAATAATTAATCTATTTCACCATATTCCCTTTGTTTACGTTCATCTCCATAAGTGATCTCTAACAACTTGGTATATTCAAATATCTTATTATTCTCCATTTCACTCTGTTCGACTTGATTTGGATCAAATATCCATATTTGAATGTGCATTTATCATATTACTTGTCAACATCATACAGTTAGTTGATATGGTGACCCACCAATATCTGCACTCTATGGTCTTCATTTCTTATAAGCTCATTTTCATAGTGTCTTTTTCAGAGGGTCCCATGAAAGAACTAAATAATGTTGGGTAACTTTTCACAAATCTTTTTTTTTATTTTTTTCAATAATTAATAAAAAATAATAATCAAACTTTAAGATCCCAAGTTTTCAAATCAAGGTAATGTATTCAAAAGAAATAACTTAAATACATTTTTTATTTATTTATAATAGTACATTTATTTTATTGTTCTACTTCTTATATTCTTAATGCAAACATCGTTAGATCTTGTGTAGGTTCTTGATTTTTTAAATATTTAGATCTTTCATATTATAAACTTTTTTAATTGTTACTAATAACCATAGTTAGTTTAGTGTTAAAAAGTATTGTTAAAATTAATTAATGTAAAATTGATTTCTAAATGAATATAGGTAGGTTATTTCTTTTCTTAATTTAATTAAATTTCATATTTCTTATTTTGTACATGGGATATTTTTTTTATCAATAATAAAAAATAAATAAATGGGAAGCCTCTGTATAAAACTGAACATCTTTACATACAAGTCACATAAACTTGGAATTAGCTTCAATTAATGCAGGCGCAAGAAAATAAAATCCAACATCTTTACATACAAGTCACATAAACTTGGAATTAGCTTCAATTAATGCAGGCAAAAAAAATAAAATCCAACATTCTATCAATAGGAAATGACATAATTATCAAGTTATTCCTCTTCTGCTTTTCTTTAGCAAGTGTACTAAATATTCAAGCAATATAGAAAATAAGTAACAACATCCTATCCACAGGGAACAAAATTTAGAATTCAGAATTGAATTGGTATCAATGTATTGTGGATCGTAATGGAAAAATATTGATTTTGAATGAGTATGAAAACTTTGAAACAAAGTAATTAACAATTAAATTGATGAAATTTATATTAATGAAGATCTTGGAATTGAATTTCATTAATCTTCTTCTTATACATTCTTGATCGTGACGGTCATCTCTCTCAATTATCATTCTGTGCAAATAAAAATCATTCAACCTGATTCCTCTAGCATTAAAATTAATAAATTAAAATACCTAACTCTGTCCACAGTTACTGGAATAGATTAATCAACATTTGCTACAAACAGTCATTACATTATAATTCATCCCTGAACTTACACATGAGTATTACGCTTGGTTCTAAATTCAAAAAGTATTTTGCAATCACAATAAGAATTCTAATATAAATCAACGTATGAATAAAACGTAAAACAATAACAATTGAGATTAATGATGTCACGTAATGTCAAGAGTTCATTCAAAGTTGAGAAATTACATTCAATCCCAAAAATAAGAGATTTAGCTACTCATGGTAACCATGAAAAATACAAGAGAGAAAAGAAAATAACAATGATCTCCTTCCAAGCAGCAGCCGTCATGTGAGTGAGGATCTCCTTTAACCTAGTTTTGGCTTTTTATAACTTTCTTTTTCTTCATTAGGTCAACATTGGATCGTTATTTCGTACCATTCAATTTATATTCTCCTTAACAGCTTTTATGTCTTCAAATTAGGGCTACGCTGTAATATTCCTTAAGTGATTTTTAGCCCCGGTTGTATTCTTTGCTTAAGCCAGAAGTCATTTATGCCTTTTCTCTGCATTTTCCCTTTGATTCAGCTTCTCTTTTATCCTTTACTTCGGATTTGACCTAATTCTCAACAGAACTCGCTCTTACACCAGAAAAACTTATAAAATAATAAAATGAATCATAAAATGAAAATAAATTTAAATTCAAACTAAATTAATAACGAAATCAACTTAAATATATGATTGCACACATGACTAACTCCATTTCTTAACTTGTGGTACGCAGACTTCACAGTGTATATACTTGGCTATCTACTCCCATCCATAGCCACTCGTTTTCCATATCCCTTCCCACCACAATTCCTTGGACAAGCCTTATAAAACTCTTCCACCACATACTTTTCCCATTCAAACCATCTTCTTCTCCAGTTGAACACCCATTTCCATTGGTTTTGTTGCCACTCCCCTACATCCATTATCCTTGCTTTCCATTGGGTTGAATTAGCATACAACCTCGGGTAAGTAGTTTTTAGGATTTGGTCCCCTAACCATTCATTCTTCCAAAACGAGATTTTTTTCCTATTGCCTATCTTCCATGATATATTATCAATAAACCATTTTCTTGACTCCCCTTCCCCACTAACATTCCTAAGATCCTTCCGTCACCTAGACTCAAACAAACTTTCGTTACATTTAGTAAGACTTCTCCAAGAGTCATATCTAAATTCTGACATTTTTCCACAACACCTCATCCTCTGTTCCTAATCCCCAATGTCATTTACCTAAAAGTGCTATATTAAAACTTTTAAATCTCTAACATTAAGACCAACCTTTTCTCTATAGTTACAAATTGTATTGCAATTCATCCAAACAATCTTCCTACTTCTCGAGTCCCACAAAAAATTTATATAGATCTTAACAAACTCATTTTTCACTGTTACTGCATCTTGAACCGCCAAAGGTAGAATAGAGACAAAGTTAACACTATAAATACAAATAATATTTTTGACTTTAATATATTTTTAACAATAACTTTTATATTACCTTTGTTAAATAATCATTACTTTTAGGTTAAAATAATTATTTATAGAAGGTAACTATATAAATTTTTATTTTATTTTATATTATATATAAAGTAAATGTATTTATTATTTTATATGTAAAGAAACATTAATAAGAGTATATATTATGAAAAAAATACTTAAAATATTGCTTTTAAATTGCACAAAGAAAAAAAAGTTAACGATTATTGTTGTTATATCACGTATAATTTTTCATATATTAGAAGAAATAATTTTAAAAATAGATCACGCTTAATCATTTTATTTCTTTTCTTTGAAAATGAAGTTATTGTTTTTGACACATAAAAAAAATAAATCAAATTATAATTATTTAAAATTATATATTTAAAACGGAACATAATATATTAAAAGTAAATATAAGCATAAAAGTAAAATATAATTTATAAAAAGTAGAATGTTCAAGAATTAAACACTAAGAATAGTATTAAAAAAATATAATCCACTGTCGATAATATATAAAATTTAAAAAATTAAATTACGTGTAATTACTTCATATATATATATATATATATTTAAGTATTTTAATTTGAAAATTTATATAAATAACTAATATTTTCTATTTTTAACGCTAAACGTTATAGTTAACAATAAAAGAAATTAATAAATGTCACATTAATAAAATTTATAACGACTTTAACATGCAATAAAATTTATATGAAACAAAGTTACATTTATAACGACTTAAATTTAAACCATTTCTTTTATAAAATTGCTTCTTCTTTTCTCGCCCAACACTCTTTTAACAATTATTAGAAGTAAATTCTCTTTGATCTTTACATGACACCTAACAGCATGTTTAAGATAGTATATTATCTAGAAGTGATATTGTTTTTCTTAAATTCTTATAATTAGGGAAACGAAACAAAGTTATATTTATAGACTTAATAAATATATTAAAACCTTGTTTCTAATATCCATTTCATATAATTCACTTATAATTTGGTAATTTAAGAGGTAAAATGTTCTCAATTTTTTTATATCTTATTTAATTTAAATGCATATATTTAATTTTTATAATCTACTACCAATTATTAAGATAAAATTACACCCATATTTATAAGAAGTTTTACGTTATATATAGCAGTATATATATATATATATATATATATATATATAGTAGTTATTTTTATTCACAAGTCTCCCTTTCATTTTATTTCATATATAAATCTAATTGGAAACATGATTATTAAGAGTTGGTATGGACAGTGAGATGAAAAAATAAAGTTAAAGTTGTTATTCTTATACCTATAAATGTGATAGAATTTGTCATTATATTGATAATTATTTGGTATTAAAAAATATTGTTGAAATAATTGTAATAAAAAAAATTGAATAGTTTAACATGTCCATCTATTTAAATTGGTATTCTAATTTTATTTTATACAAGAGATAAATATAAAAAAGTTAAAACATGTAAATAAATTAGATAATATATATATATATATATATATATATATATATATATATATAACTCATTTATATATTTTTATTTATTTTTAATAGTTGTAACATCTCCTAAAAGAACCCTAATGGATCAAACTCAAAGGAGGAGAGTCAATGAATCACTGATACTTAGGATTTAATTAATAAAATATTTACAAGAAAAGAAAAAACAAACAGTCATATCCTACTACTAGGTCTTTCTAAATGCTTCTCCAAATACAATATAGAGTTTATACTTACCTAATACATTTATTACAGGTCATCAAATCGATAACAACCAATACAAAGATAAGCTATAAAAAAAATTAGAAGATAAGAAGTAACACATGATCACACAATCCTTCAGTCTATTACAAAACATATACGTCCATATCTAAATATGAATTACACATGAATCCACATATACAAGATACATCAAGAAATATTACAGATGCCTTTCGTAATATTTGTATCAAGCATTTTTCTCTAGAGATTTTTTGCTTGATCAATTTTAACAACTCGGATACACAACCATGACTCCATAAACCAGAGTGGATTTAATGTGTATCCTAGACTTCAACAAATATACAACATATTCTTTTATGAACAATATTGAATAAAATAAATAAAAGGGACAATTGAGCTATTCCAACTTTTTTACAACTGGTTATGTGCAAATATTCATACAAAACAACTGCAGAATCCTTGAACCAGATCCAAAAAAAGCCCACCCTCTTTTCATACAACTGATACACAAAGCATGAGTTAAAGACATTTATAATAGAGATAAAAACGCTTGATTCCAGCCTCCAAATTCAAAAAACATTATAGAGCTTGCTGCATAGGATACTTCACAATATATTGAGTACTACTCAAGTTTGGAGTTTTAGGGTGCACAATTTTATCTTAGGGATACACTTTAGAGTACACAAGTAATTTTAATTGTAATGAGACCTTTTTTTTTATTATTTTCATTTTTAAATATTTTTTGCACGTGAAGTCTTGTAAAAAATAATATCAGAAAATAATATTATAAAAGTTGAAATAAAAATAATTAGACTAAATCCATTAAAAAGATAAGATTAAAATAAGTTTTTAAGCCAAACATGTACTAACATTAATTATTAATTAAAGAGTAATTGTAAAATTACAACATTTAATAGTGCAGCAGCTTTGAGCAGCAAAATAATTCAATAAAGTATGTACGGATGTCAGTTATCATGGCTCAATGCTCCAAAGTTCTCCATCAAAATTAAAGAACTCAGGTTCATTAGGTGCGTTTGAAATATGCATATATGATTCTAACCAGAAATTGCCACTCACAAGATCCGTGTCAGCGTCCCAGAATGCAAATTCATCTTGCAGAGCCAAATTTTCGTTGATGGTGGCAGTGTTACACTCTGTGCTTGCTGTGGAGGATGATGAATGCTGTGAATCTGTGCTTGTTGTGGAGGATGATGAATACTGGGAAAATGGGGAACAATCTTGGGTGGAGTTAAAGTTTTGGAAAGTATTTGCACCTGGTTCAGTTGTTGTTGTTAGGGAGTGTTCACATGAGTTTGAGAGTTGTGAGTCTGTGACTGAGTCTTGTTCAGATCGTTTCTTGAGATTGGTGTGCCAATAGTTTTTTATTTCATTGTCTGTTCTTCCTGGAATCCGTGCAGCAATAGCAGACCACCTGATCATGAAATTGAAAGCTTTAATTTAAGTATCATCACTCAATGATAAAATGGTGGTTAATGGTTTAGGATCCTTAAATACTAACAGAATAACGAATAATAGATAATGTTCATTCTCAATGATACCTTGCTGTTGAACGATTAGTCAACAATTATCTTTCACTCATGAAATCACATTACTAAACTATGGTACTAGGGTTCCACTAACAAAAATGAGTTGGAAGTAAAGACATTAAGTTTCATTGCTTTTGGTAAATATAAAAGAGAAGAGCATAATCTAATTCTAAAATTAGAAGATTAAAAAATATAGATTTATAAGATATAATATTCTTTAATTTTTTCCAATTTTTATCATGTGATTAACAAAGACCTACTATATTGATTCGTGTGATTAACAAAGACCTACTATATTGATTCGATGTAATAGATGTCATGTTAAATCAAGTTTTGAATTTGTTTCTTCAGTCTTTTCTATATTAGTTAGACATAACAACCGATATAGAATGGAGTATATTACATCATGTCTAGAGTATCTGATGTAATATCTCTTTACATAATTTCAAAAATATCAATGTATCTTTATTTATATAGATTACATTTTAAGTGACGTTTTCGTTTTATCATAAATATGTGTTTTTTTCTACTAGTGATATTATACAAAAAAAATTACTAAATATGTTTTAAAAAGAGGTATTTGTTAAAAAAAAGTATGAAATGTTTAGCTTTAGTTTCATTAAGCCTTTGGATGAGTGTATGGAGAATGAAAGAGTATAAAGTGAAAGAAAGGAAAACAAATATGGTGGAAAAGTGACATTGTTTGAGAATGTTTGAATTTTAATAAAGAATATGAAGAAATGAAAAAAAAAAGTGCAAAAATTTGTAACTGAACTTAACTGATTTGGAAGAATATATTTGAGAAGGTAATTAGGCTATTTTGGTAATTACAGTGTAAATAAAAAATCACTTATATCCTTCCTAAATTGAAATATAAGCTTAAATTACACATAAACATGTGCAATATATAATCAAGTATATCCCACTTACTACCCATATATTAGGGAAATAATTAATTGGTTTGGTGAGTTTATTTAATGCACAATTACGCCCATACATACTAAGGAGAAGAACAGTAGAGGACTTCTAACAGTGTATAACCTACGTGTAAATATTCAGGTGGTCTATGGAGCAAACACAAAGTGAATGTTGTTTCACTTGCTTAGAGTTTTCATAATTTTATGATAAATAAGTTAAATGTTTTCAGTTTTTCAAATCAAAAAATTTTAATATCTAAATAATTTTTTTCTTATAGTGTTTATAGTGTTCATGTCTTTTCTATGTCTTTTCTATTTTCCTATGTTTTTTTTTTTATCTCTATTTAAGTTTTCGTCACAACCCATATGGAACAAGCTAAAGGAGGTGCCCCAACCCTTAATGCTGATACTTCATTCTTTGACAATAACAAGTATAATGGAGGGGTGTCTCAAGATGACACAATAGGATTTTATTTTAACAAATAAGTTTTGGTTGGTGCTAGAGTGATTTTTCCTTTTCGTGATATTTTTGGATGTGAAAATAAAGTGAAAAAGGTTAGTCTTATGAGATGTTTGCGTAGGTTTACTAAAAATTTAAATAATGATAGTATTAAAGGAACATAAATAACATCATGAAACCTTAGAAACTAAGAACCACATCTTACAACAGAAAGGAAAGCTTTTAATAAGAGGATCAAAAGAAACAAGACCTTAATTTGGAGACATATTTAAACTTTTAGTAAACTTAAAAAAAATTACTTAATTAAATCTAAGTTTGTCATCTTTATTATATTATCAATAATTATAACGTTTTCTAAACCAAGATACTATAAATAACATTTTACAAAATTTTATGGCTAAAAGTAAATTTTTTTAATTCAATAACCAAAAGAAGTAACAGTTCTAATCTAGAGAATTAAAAACATATTAATTAAACGTCAAAAAAATTACATAAATTAGTAGTTTATCAAAAACTGAAAGCACATGGAAATTATTCTACTATATTAAAAGCTTGTGTGTATAAAGATATTAAGACTTCTGTAATATGAATTTTAGAGTAATTATAAAAGTAAGAAGTTTTTAAATTATGATGGTTGTGATTAAATAATACACTTGTACTTTTTTTATTTTCATAAATATATAAAAAAGTTAGCAGAAGTTAGAATAGACATCAAGATATTTTCGTGTTGCAAAAGTCCAACTTTCATTTATTTACTATATCTACTCATTAATAACCCCACATTGAGTTTATTTCAAGCCCCAAAATTATAAGTATACATTTGTTTCTTTTCTATTTCATCTAAGTTTTGAAATTTTTTCTCTTTCTCCCTTATATTAAAATTATAAGTATATATTTGTTTCTTTTCTATTTCATTTACGGTTTTAATTTTTTTTCTCTTTCTCCCTTTATATTACATTGCTTGTCACATTCATAAGATAATTTTCGTTATTACCTTTTCTATTTCTCTCATTCTTTTTCCAATCAAGTTCTACATGTCCTACTGATATTAAAGCCAGTGTACAAATCACAGGCAAAAGTTTTCACACCTGTTTCCGAGATGTCGGTGCAGCTTGATTATAGTTTCCTCCTCTTCTTCAGTGTAGTTTCCTCTTTTCAGGTTTGGCCTTAGGTAATTCAACCACCTAAGTCTGCAACTCTTTCCACATCTCGCAAGACCTGAACAACAAAAAGTGTAAAACTAAATCACAAAGGATTCACTATACACTATATAGTCAATATACCATATATATAGCAAGTTCATGAAATGGAATATTCCCTACACATTGGTTGAAAACCAAACCTTAAAACAAAAATGAGAGCACAAGTGCTTAATTTGTCCCTGATATGAAATTATTTGGTTACCACCTGAATTGGTTGAAAAAAATAAAAGTAGAGGGTGCTGATTAGAGTGTAAACTTTGTGGCTATATTACCTGCGAACTTGGGGAGCAGACGCCAATTCCAGTGGCCATACCTAGTAATATAATCAACCAACTTCTGGTCTTCTTCTGGTGTCCATGTTCCTTTCTTCAGTCCATTTTTGTCACTGCTCGGGGTTCTCACCATCATCAATCTCTATAATGCAGCTAGTTTCTTCTTTGACCACTTTCCTGAGATATTATGCAGTCTTCTTAAAATTGAGTGACACAGATGCAATACACAACTTGAAGCTAGAAGCTAAAGTTTGGTTTCTTCTGTTGTACCAGAAAACAATAGTCTCATCTATATATGCACCATGCCCCCACAACCAAAACGTGAATCACGTACAAACTCAACAGGGAAATAGAGAAAATAAAATAAAAATAAAAACGTGCAAGGAAGATATGTCATATGTGGATGAAGTTTAAGGTACCTACCCCACCGTGTAGTGTATAGGACATACGTATTATCAAAGTTTAGATATAATGATTAGCAAACGAATGGTTCTAATTTATGACTTGATTCTTCTACATATGATTAAGATATAGGATTTTTTTTAAATTATAAACTAGTGGTGAAATTCTGTTCATGCGAATAGAAATGAGAGTATTTCTCTCGTTTGTATCATGTCATTTGTTAAGAAAAGGAAGTGCGGATTTGTGAGAGATGAAATGAAAGAGTACCCACCATACAAGAGAAAAAGAACGGGAAGAGACCTTTGTACTACGAGAACATTACAAAATGACCCTTAGCTTTTTTCATTGTGCATGTTGTGCGTGCCAGATATTCCTCTGTAGAAATTCCTGACTCCATACAGAAATTCCTAAGCATGTTGAACCATGACGCCTTGATCAAGAGTAAAGACATGAAAGCCTAGTTTAAAAATGACTTTACAAACTCGTGTGTGAATGGCTTGGGTTGAAATAAAAGGCTTTGTTGGTGCTTCCTTCTTCCATGGTTGTGATAACTGTTGATAATTGGTTAATTAAGTATAAAGTTGTTAAGATTTTTTAGCATTTATTCTGTTTTAATTATAGGATTTTTAGGGATTTTGTTTAAGCTAGGGATTTTATTGTTATTTTTTCAATTTAATGTGTTTTTGGTTATGGAAAGAGAATGCAATTGAGATTTAGGTGAAATTCGAAGAAAGAGAGAATAAGGAACGCTGAAATTAAGGAAAGGAGCAGAAAAACAGATTTTAAGTGACTTCTTGCTTGCGCTAAAGGAGGAGCTTAAGCTAAAACTCACTTAAATGAGAAAAAAAGTTTTGAACGAAGGCGTCGACGCCACTGAAGCGGGAAGTGTGAAATAACAACCACTTCGTAACAAACAGCAGGGATCTTTTATAAAAGGAAGGCTAGAATGAACAAAAGGGGCATCATATCTGGGAAGATCTCTGGAAGCACTGTTGCAGTCAAGAATTTCCCTTTTCCTTTTCAGTTGGATATTCATGGCTACCATGCGTAGCTAATCTTTTCTTCTTGGGATTGAATGTAAATTCTCCACTTCAATTGTACTCTTGGTATTTATTTGATATTGTTTTATTCAGTTTATCTTTGTTTAACGTTTTATATTAAATTGTCATACTTTAAATTTCTC
>Ga0209489_109960_pt1 | contig 11237 bp, 3 predicted proteins | sample SiratrowhiteBW_FD_187527 | JGI IMG/M metagenome (GOLD analysis project Ga0209489, IMG submission 187527) | Root nodule microbial communities of legume samples collected from California, USA - Siratro white BW (SPAdes) (version 2) | ecosystem: Host-associated > Plants > Roots > Nodule | place: USA...
TATATATATATATATATTATGATCTTGGTCTTTTTAAATAGTATAAAAAATATATCATCTTATAAAATTGACAAAATCTTCATAAACAATTTTATTATAAAATATAATTTAAATATAATAACTTATGAGTTTTTAGAATAAAAATGGTAAAAAAAACTGATATTCAAATCTCACTTTTACAAAACTATCATCTATCTAAGAATTTCTCTCTATCTTTTTTTCTAAGACTCCACTTTCCCCCTTCATCATGTTCACGATATGATATCGTCACTAAACTTGTCAAGAATAACAAGTGTATTTTGGTCATATTCTTGAAAAAAGTAAACTTATTTTATTCTCCTCTTCCTTAGAGTCAACTTTAGATAAATTGTTCCTCTTTCATAACTATACTCACATGCATGTGTTCTCTGGAGTCATTAAACGTAGTCCTTGTTGGTTCCATTTCGTAGTATTTTAGTTTAAAAATTGATCAAAGGTTATGTGGTTCAGGTTGGAGGTACCTGTGATTATAGGTTCTTGTAGCAGATGTTAAGTTTTCATTCAAAAAATTTGGACCTTAAAGATAGAAGAGATAAACTCAATGTGAAATGGCTATCAATGTTCCCTTCTCTTATATGTGTAGAATTAATGATAATTAGTTTTAAAGTTTCTTATAGAATGGATTGTTGAGATCTAATTGATTTGTTTATGACTGAGTTATGATTTGGTGTGTTTGATGTAGGTTTGGAATATTAGTTATTGAATTGAGGTAAAATTTGATTGAATGTTGATATAACTAAATTTGGATTTGAAGTGGATAGATTCATTTATAGAGGTAAACTTTGATTGAATGTGTATAATATGATTAATTACTTTGTGAAGATTTATTAGAAGGAAGTTTGAAAGTGAGTAGTCATATGGTGTACGAGTATACTAAAGGATATCAAATTCATGTTATAAAGTTGGTTTATAAGATATGATTATACTAAAGGATATCAAATTAATTGATTGTTTATCATAGGTTTGGAAATAATGAAATTTTTGCAGGAAAAAACTTTATAACAATTGTTGAGGATTGGTGATTTACTATGATAACTAGTTTGAGTTGAGATTAGTGAAAGTAATTTTGGATGTGACTATGATAAGTAGTAAGCATTTCAAATTATATAGATGGGTCGGGTGCATATCAAATACATTGGGCATATTTAGATGGGTCGGGTGGATATCAAATACATTGGGCATATTTAGAGAGTAGTGCGTTCGGGTGTGACCTGAGTTAGATGTGGGTGTTTACAACGGGCTCATTTTGAGAAGGATGTTCTTGGGTTGGCATCAATCAGACTCAGATGGACGTGATTATATTTTTAATCTTTCAATATGATATTCTGACTCTACTAGTAATAAAAATTAATAAATATATGAACATTACTAGATGGTGAGAGTCTAAATAAATTTGAATAGGAGTGACTGAGATTAAAAATTGTATATGAGATTAAAATAGACTTAGTTTATAGAAAAATTTATAATTAAACAAAATTGTATAAAAATATTTTCTATTGTTAATATTAATTAGGGTGTGTTTAGATAAAAGTAAAAATATGTTTTAAAAATTTAAATGAAAATTTTAAATTATTCAATATAAAATATAATAAAACCGGAAAATGTAACACATATTTTTTAAGGAGACGGATTTTTTTTAAGAATTTAACGGATATTATTAATTAGGAAAAAAATAAATTCCAAAAATAATGGAATAAACAAATTCAAAAATATTTGTTATTTATTAACTGTATATACTAATAATGTACGTAAATCGTACTAGATATTTTTTCAATTTAGAATCTATTCATTATAGAAATTAAAAAATAGGCTTAAAAATCTTTTTTATTTATATTTATATTTATATAGTTATTTAATTTTATGCCTATATTATTAAAGGCTTACACTAAATTTCTCAAATTTTAAATTAGTATCAATTTCTCCTTTTCCGTAGATCGCTATAAATTAGATATCAAATGTATGATTTGTTTTTAGATATTGAACATTTACCATAATTTACAAAATAAGGTTAGAAAATGGAGTCATTGATATTTTAAGAGGGAGGTGAATATTTTTTAAATAAATTTATATAAGCGGTCTAAACCCTAAGTAAAGGATTATTTTAAATAATGAATATTTTAAGGAAAATTAATGGATATTTTAAAGAAAATTAATTTCAACTATAATAAACATTATTTTCAATGTTATACTCAAAAATTATATTGACTCACTTCTTTCATAAAAGTAAATATTTAAGTTTTACAAAAAAATAATAAAGATACACCAGAATAAATATCTTAAAAGAATATATGTAATTCTTTTGTAGTTATAATAATATTAAATTATGCATTCGTGATAATTGTATTAGTAAACGTATATATATTATATTTTAGCTCTTTAAAATTGTTGGTCAAGATTTCTCATCGAGTATAATATAAAATTTTCATAATACATTTATTATTAAATCTAAGTAATTAGAAGTATCAAATCAACTAACTCAAACTTGTTTGAATTTTCAATTTCAACTAATGTTTTTTATTTGATGATAACAATTATTCAATCAATCACTTAACTTTTAGTTTATTTTTTATAGGAGTTAGTCTTGAAAGCAAAGAAATGAGACATTTATAATTCCTTCTAATTGCCAAATGAAATAAAAGCATAAGATATGAGAAAATAACCTAAAAGAAGATATATTTTAAAAACAAGATGCTAAAACATACATAATTAAACTCAACAAACTACAAGACATTAAAGAAAATTCAACCTAAGTCATACATTAACAAACTCATATCAAATCTCTTTCCTTGAAAATAGCATAGATACTCCCCCTAAGCATAAGATGTCGCAATGATGAAGTTTGTGTAATGTTGTTTTCCAACTTCACACTTCTTGCATGAAAATTTTTAATTTAATAGTTTTTGACATAAATGTTAGAATTGAGAGTGATGTTTATTCAATATTTATTATTGCTTTTATATAAATTAATAACTCAAAGGTATACCACTCACTTTCTCCACTTATTTTTCCTAAAATAGATCTAGGTATATTAACAAATGCTAAAGAATTGGCAATTATAATAATAAATTGTTGGTGTTGTTTTTCTTTAATAGAAATGGTCTTATTTTAATTACCAATTCATTAGCATTTGTTAATGTAGGTAGATTTATTTTAAGAAAAATAAGTGGAGAAAATGAGTGACGTACCTTTGAATTATTAACTTATATAAAGGTAATAATAAATATTGAATAAACATTAATCTCATTCGAACATTTATGAGTCTTTCACACTTCACCTTGAAGAAAACCTTGAAGTACAACTCTCACACTTAATCACACAGAAACAAAAACACGCAAAGATAAGGGCAAAGTAATTGATGATTCATGTAACAGGAAATAATTGATGATCAAAACTGCAACGTGACTAGTGAATATAAAAAGAAACTTAGAACCTCAAATAACATTTCAATCAATAATCTATTCAAATCACATCCAAGTTATCAACTAAAACACAGATGAAGGCACAATCATGTTGAAACATACAATTATCAAAGCTTATAACGTCAAATAATGAAACCAAACTTTTAACTAAAATTATCAAAGCAACTTTTGGGTCATGTAATGTTAGTCAACTGTCTCATTCTTTTGGTAAAAAAAAAAAAAAAACTTACCACTAAGAATGATAACTATTCTTCTTTAACAACATTTAGAAGTATAACCTTTGTTCAAATAATAGAAACATGTAATAAATGGAGTGCTGGAAGGTTTTCTAAATGAAAATAAGGTTTTATACGACTTATTTTTTCTTTCAAAGATCCACAATTATGTCAGTTCCTAGTCCTACTCCTAACACATTTTTGAGAAATTAATAATGCATCTAAAGTTAACTCTCTTTTTTGTGATTTTTGAAATTATTTCACTTTTCCAAACCTGACAATTTTCATAACTATGAGCAACAAGCATAACTAGAAGAAGAAATTTAGTAATTAATTTTTAAATTTTCAAAATCAAAATTTTGTGTTATCTAATTCTTCTTATAAATCATGTTAAGGCACACAATTCAAATTTCAGATTTTTCCTTGAAATGCAGATGATTTTTATATAAAACATGATTGAATTGACTCAAGTAGTCAAAGAATATTAGTTCTTGTTTTCCGTCAAATGCAGATATATAATGCAAATACATTGAAGGAACAACGTTAAAAATATTATGCAAGTTCACAAAAAAACAAATTTCTTGGGTGGTGTCTTCATGAAATAGTGACATGAAGATTTTAGTTATGCCAAATGTAGTAGGCATGCGCTGAATTGTTTTCGTTCCCTACACTGCTTATAATTCCTTCCACAATGTTAAAGGAAAATGGTAATAAGTTTTTATAATAGTATTGTACAATTATCACCAATAAGGAACCTCTATATTTGTTGTATAAAATGGTATATCGGCTAGGACAAACGACTAGCAATATCGAAAATCATTAAGGCATGTTTTCAATGTTAAGAAAATGCTCCTGAAGAATATGTGGTACCTAGCCAACTGATTGTCGCGATATGTTGGTTGATTGGGTATTGAACTTTTCATCTTAAAACATTTATGCAAGACAAATAAACTTACATAACGTGACACAGTTCGACAAAGACCACATATTCTTGAAATGAGTATTGTAGACATTTTGAACATGCATTGATGGTCCCGATTTTGCAAGTCGGTTGTCCTGGCCGATGAAACGTTTTTATATGGCAAATGTGAAGTTATTGGAGGCAATTAGTTACACAAGATGAGTGTAATCATATATTAACATTCTCCTTCACAATTGTAGAGAGTGAGACGACTGATGCTTAGGTATTTTTCCTTAGAAATCTAGATGAATACATCACTCTAAAAAACATGCATTGAATTGACTTGAGTGGTCAAAGAATACTAGTTCTTATAATAAGCTCTTATATTAGTCAAGTAGTCATTTGACCTTCCACAATATTAAAATAATTGATAATAAGCTTTTATATTAGTCTTGAACAATTGCCACTAGTAAGGTACCTCTATATTTATTGTATAAAATGATATATCAGTTAGGGCAAACAACTAGCAAAATCAAAAATCATTAAGGTATGCTTTGAATGTCAAGAAAATGCTACTGAAGAATATGTGATATCTACCCAACTATTTGTCGTGATACATTGGTTGGGTATTGAACTTTTCTTCTTAAAGCTTTCTATACAAAACAAGTAAACTTACATAACACGACACACTGTTCGACAAAGACCACATATTCTTAAAAAGAGAGTATTGTAGACATTTTGAACATGCATTGATGGTCAAGTCAGTTGTCCTGGCCGATGAAACGTTTTTATAAGGCAAATGTGAAGTTATTAGAGACAATTACACCAGGTGAGTGTAAAAATAGATCAACAAACTCCTTCGCTATTGTAGAATGTGAGACAATTGATGCTTGGATATTATTCCTCTGCAATCTATAGGAGTACGTCACTCTAAAAGAACATGCACGAAATTGACTCAAGTAGTCATAGAATACTAGTTGTTTTCCTTCAAATGCAAATGTGCAATGCAAATGCATTGAAGGGAACAATGTTAAAGACATTGTGAAAGTTCAACAAATTTCCTTGGTGGTGTATTCATGAAATAGAGACATGAAGATTTTAGTTATGCACACTAAATTTGTTTCGTGGGATATAATAACGTCTATGCAATATAGACTACTTATAAATTGGTCTGACCCTCCACAACATTAAAACAATTGGTAATTAGATTTTATATTAGTCTTGCGAAATTGCCACCAGTAAGGCGCCTCTATATTTGTCACATAAAGCAGTACATCGGTTAGGACAAACGACTAGCAAAATCGAAAATCATTAAGACATGCTTTGAATGTCAATAAAATGCTCCTGAAGAATATGTGGTACTTAGCCATTTGTCGTGATAGGTTGGGTATTGAATTTTTAGTCTTAAAGCTTTTTGTGCAAGACAAATAAACTTATATAACACGACACACAATTCAACAAAGACCACATATTCTTGAAAAGGGTATTGTAGACATTTTGAACATGCATTGATGGTCCTGATTCTACAAGTCGGTTGTCCTGGCCGATGAAACGTTTTTATACGACAAATGTGAAGTAGTTATTGAAAGCAGTTATACAAGATGAGTATAACAATATATTAACATTCTCCTTCGCAATTGTAGAGAGTGAGGCAATTGATGCTTGGGCATTTTTCCTTCGAAATCTATGGGGTACATCACTCTAAAAAAGATGCATGGAATTGACTCAAGTAGTCATAGAATTCTAGTTGTTATTTTCCTTCAAATGCAAATATGTAATGCAAATGAATTGAAGAGAACAACACATTGCATTCAGAACAAATTTCCTGGGTGATGTATTCTTGAAATAGTGAAACGAATATTTCAGTTATGCGCATTGAATTGCTTCCGTCCCCTACAATAATGTCTATGTAGTATAGACTGCTTATCAATTCGTCTGACCCTACACAATACTAAAAGCAATTAGTAATAAGCTTTTTATATTAGTTTTGCACAATTGCCACCAATAAGGTACCTTTATATTTGTCGTATAAAACGGTACATCGACTAGGGCAAACGACTAACAAAATCAAAAATCATTAAGACATGTTTTGAATGTTAAGAAAATGCTCCTCAAGAATATGTGGTACCTAGCCAACTGTGATATATGGTTAGGTATTAAATTTACATAACGCAACGCAACCCACGGTTTGACAAAAATCACATATTCTTGAAAAATGTATTGCAAATATTTTGAACATGCATTAATGACTCTGATTTTGCAAGTCGGTTGTCCTAGTCAATGAAACGTAAGCGGTTGTGTTGTGCAAGATGAGTGTAACAATATATTAGTAATCTCTTTCACTTTCACTATTGTAAAGGGCTATTACATAAGGTGAGACGACTTATGATTAAATCTTTTTCCTTAAAAATCTACGAGAGTACATCCTAAAAAACATGTCCTAAATTGACTCAAGTAATCAAAGAATACAAAATATTGATTTACTTTAAATACAAATATGCAATGCAAACAAATGCAAATACACGGAAAGGAACAATATTTATGTTATTATTTATATTTGTACTTTTTTATTCTTTTGTTTTAATTTTGTGTTTTCTTAAAGGATTGAAAAATAAAAATAAAAAAAATCAAGGAAACTGAATCATACAAGAAAATTAAAAGTAATTAAAAATTTGGTATTCTGATGAATTTACAACATAAATTAAGGGTTTCAGCTAAAAATCTCGTCTTCTGTAGTCAGTCCCGAATTTTAGCATGAATTTAGTTTATAAGATTTTTTTTTGACAAAGAAAATTAGTAATAATTAAAAGATGTTAAAATTAAAAACTTGTTGTAACTTGAAAAACTTCATAAATACTTATTATCTTAAATAAAATAAAACATAAATGCAAAGCTTACCAATCATCCTTTTCATCCCCATCATCCTTCTCTATCTCCATTTGAATCATCAATCTTATTTTTCTTTGTTTTTGTTTGAAGTTTCACACCTGTTTTCAGAAAACAGATATCATTAGAGTAGAAAATTCAAATCCCCATTTTTACAATACCAAAAACTACAAAAGTTAACCTCCATTTACATTCATTTGACAATTGACAGTGGAAGCAACAAGGAAAAAAAAAAAAAAAAAACAAAAAAAAAATTAAAAAAAAAAAAAAAAAAAAAAAGAAATAAAAAAAAAAAAAAAAAAAAATAACTTACCACTTCAAAGAATATCAAGAATTTAATTTATCTGAAACACTCACTGTTGTTTAAACTTTCACAGACAAGAACAAAATCCAAAACAAAAATCATAAAAATAAATGAAATGAAAGCATCAAATCTCTTTGTTTCCTATTTTAATAACATCTATGAGGCATAAAACTCGGTGAAAGAGGAGATGGTGGTAACTATGACAGATAAGAGGCATAGAAGACGGTGAAAGAGGAGAAGATGGTGACTGTGACACATAAGAGGAGCACCGTGAAGAGAAAGAGATAGTAGCGATAGCAAAGGAGGCGGATGTGTTTCTAGGATTCACTTGAGAAACTGCTTCTAGGGTTAATGTGACAAACCTACCCTTCTAGGGTTAATCTGACAAACATTAACTCAAACTTACTTATTTCCAAAAAAAATCCTTAAACTTTCAAAAAAAAAAATCAAAAAACTGATTTGATATAACCCACTAAATTAATTACTTTCAAAAATCGAAAGATGTGATAGTTGTTTTCACTTTATATTCTCTTTTATTATTTCAATAAAAATTATTATAATTAAAAAAACACTTTTTAATCTTTTAAATTTGTGATATTTTTTTTATATTTTCAGTATGAGTGGATTATGTAATAATATTTTACTCAAAAAATAATTAATTAATTTAATAATAATTAATGAATAATATTAATTTTATAATATTACTTCGATGTATAAAATAAAGTTTATATTAAATAATAATTCTATAACAATTATTTTAAATAAAATTATAAATAATTTATTTTTACATTTATTATTAATAAACTTTTCATCAACAAATATATAACATAAAAAATTAAACATCTTTACAAATTCTTTTCAAATATTTTATAAGATTAAAAAAAATAATGACATACAAATATAAATAATTACAAAAGTAATTAAGTAATAAAAAAAATTATATGTTACATTTACATGCACAAGTTCATAACAAATTTCCTGGGTGGTGTATTCATGAAATAGTGAAACAAATATTTCAGTTATGCGCATTGAATTGCTTTTGTTCCATCCAATAATGTCTATGCAGTATAGACTACTTATAAATTCGTCTAACCCTCTATAATACTAAAAGCAATTAGTAATAAGCTTTTATATTACTCTTGCACAATTGTCACCAATAAAGTACCTCTATATTTGTCGTATAAAATGATATATCGGCCAGAGCAAACGACTATGTGGTATCTAGACAACTGAAGAATATGTGGGACCTAAATAACTGCTTGTTGCGATATGTTGGATGGGTATTAAATTTACATAACACAACCCACGATTTGACAAAAATCACATATTCTTGAGAAGTGTATTGCAGATATTTTGAACATCTTATCGTGATTTTGCAAGTTGGTTATCCTAGTCAATGAAACGTTTTTATACGACAAATGATGAAGTTATCCAAAGCAGTTGTGTTGTGCAAGATGAGTGTAACAATATATCAATAATCTCTTTTATTATTGTAAAGGGCTATTACAGATGAGAGAAGATAGAATCTTTTTCCTTAAAAATCTATGATAGTACATCATTCTAAAAAACATGTCCTAAATTGACTTAAAGAATACAATATCTTGATTTACTTTAAATACAAATATGCAATGCAAACAAATGCAAATACACTAAAAGAAACAATATTTATGTTATTGTTTACATTTGTACATTTTTATTCTTTTGTTTTAATTTTGTGTTTTCTTAAAGGATTGAAAAATAAAAATAAAAAAAATCAAGGAAACTGAATCATAAATTAAGGGTTTCAGTTAAAAATCTCGTCTTCTGTAGTCAGTCCCGAATTTTAGCATGAATCTAGTGTATAGGATTTTTTTTCATAAAGAAAATTAGTAATAATTAAAAGATGTTAAAATTAAAAACTTGTTGTAACTTGAAAAACTTCATAAATACTTATTATCTTAAATAAAATAAAACATAAATACAAAGCTTACCAATCATCCTTTTTCATCTCCATCATCCTTTTCTATCATCATCCTTTTCTATCTCCATTTGAATCATCAATCTTATTTTCCTTTGTTTTTGTTTGAAGTTTCACACCTGTTTTCAGAAAACAGATATCATTATACTAGAAAATTCAAAAATCCCCATTTTTACAATACCAAAAACTACAAAAGTTAACATGCATTTACATTCACTTGACACTTGACAGTGGAAGCAACAAGAAAAAAAAACTCAAATATACTTTGACAAGGATTAAAAAAAAAAAGTAACTTACCACTTGAACTAATATTTGGTAATCTGCAAACTTAAACACGCAAATCCACCTCCAATATGTGAAAGAGCAGAAGAAAATTAATAATGAGAAAAAAATACAAAAATATTAAATGAAGTAAACAACATTCAATATCAAGAATTTAATTTATCTGAAACACTCACTGTTGTTTAAACTTTCACATACAAAAACAAAATCCAAAACCTATTTCCGATTTTAATAACATTTATTAGGCATAAAACTGGGTAAAAGAGGAGATGGTGGTGACTATGACAAATAAGAAGCATAGAAGTCGGTGAAAGAAGAAAAGATGGTGACTGTGACACATAAGAGGAGAAGAGAAGAGAATAGAAAGAAGAGATAGTAGTGATAGCAAAGGAGCAGATCTGTTTCTAGGATTAATGTGACAAACCTACCCTTCTAGGGTTAATCTGACAAACATTAACTCAAACCTACTTATTTCCAAAAAAAATCCTTAAACTTTCAAAAAAATCAAAAAACTGATTTGATATCACCCACTAAATTAATTACTTTCAAAAATAGAAAAAAGTGATAATTGTTTTCACTTTATATTCTCTTTTATTATTTCAATAAAAATTATTATAATTAAAGAAACACTTTTTAATCTTTTAAATTTGTGATATTTTTTTTATATTTTCAGTATGAGTAGATTATGTAAATAATATTTGTTTAAATATAGGAATTTTAGTCCCACTAAGAATGGATATATAAAAATTTGAAAATAATTTAATTAGTATCATTGTTTTAGTTTAATTATTAAGTCAAATAAGTGTTTGAAATGTTAAAAAATAAGAGCTTAGATATAATCTTTACATAAAGATGGATAATTTTATTGATGTTTTATAATTGTACTAAGACATTAAAATAAACTAGAAATAATATTTTATGATTTAAAGAAAATTTATATGGAAAAGTCTCACAATTTTTCAACCGTAACCCCTCCAAAATTTTAACACTTTAATTATTTTGTATTAAAATTTATACACATATATTGTTTAAATTTTATTTCTATATTTAAAATAATTATATTTTTATATTATTTTATTTGAGGTATGAATATATAAAAATAGAAATTAAAGTATTAATTAAAACTTAAAATAAATTATAATTAATAATTGTAAATGTATAATTTAATATGTTAAATTGTGAATTTTATTATTTTACTTAATTAAAGATATTAATTAAATATTTAACAGAATAA
>Ga0209489_109964_pt1 | contig 11231 bp, 3 predicted proteins | sample SiratrowhiteBW_FD_187527 | JGI IMG/M metagenome (GOLD analysis project Ga0209489, IMG submission 187527) | Root nodule microbial communities of legume samples collected from California, USA - Siratro white BW (SPAdes) (version 2) | ecosystem: Host-associated > Plants > Roots > Nodule | place: USA...
TATATATATATATATATATATATTTATCTCTGAGAGTCTAATTGAGTTGGTTGAATAAGATATCCTAGAAAAGATATTTTAGAAGAGATTGTAAAGCTATTAATGTTCGAGTTCATGTTAAAATATCATGCTTTATGATATTCAACGAAAAAGCAGGTATTCAATTATGGTTAAGGAGTGTGAAAAGACTGGTAAAAAAGTTATTCTGTACTAAAATAAATTTTGTGAAAGATAAGAAGAATTAAACTCAAATATAAAATTGTCCATGAGCTAAAAGTAAATTTAATAGAAGATGGAGAAACAAAAATATAATTCTTAAAAAAAATTACACATGACCCGCATGTTAGACCACTTAAATTACTGAAAGAATTATAATTGATGACGAAGTTTTCTGAAAAAAAAAAAAAAAAATCTCAGTTATGATAACCTTTGTTTACAAAATTATGAACAGACTTTTAATTAATGTATTTGGATAAGTTCAATGATCAATAATTTCCGTCAGTAAAATTTCTGTTGCAATTGACACCGCATAATTTATAAATTTTACTTAGCAATAATTTGTGAACGTCATAAAAAGATACAGGAAATTTAGTAAGTTTTAATGGATTTACGTTTTGCAAATCCATGCAAAATCGATTCCATAGGATACACCATTTGTTAATGTCATCTTTTTAATAGATAATTTTATTTTCAATAAATAAAATAATTTTTTTATTTATTCAATTAATAAATAAATAATTGAATAATTTTTTAGTTTAAAATAACGGAAGAATTTTCTAAATAATGGTTACATAATTTTTTAATATTTTCATAAAATTATATATATATATATATGTTATTTTTTATTTTTTTTTAATTAATTAATAATAAAAATAATAAAATTATATAAATTTTAAAGATACAAAATGTAAATACACATGTGCGAACACTCTGATCAAGAAATTTTAACCCTTGCAAAATTTTTAAATTATCTTTTTGACAACCATTTCTAAATATTTTTGTTGTACATTGTATTTATTTAGTTTTATGATTCGATATAGGAATATATACGAAATTATAAAACATAAAAAAATATAAAAAAAAATCATGTTGAAATTATTTATTCTTAAGGAAATGTAATATAAAATAGTGGTTTTATGGTAATAATTATATTATTTATATAACAGGTATGATAGTTAATTATATCATTTGAGAAATAAAATTTGTTTTAAAAATGGAAGAACGTGTAAAACAAATTTGTAATGATTAATAAGATACAGTAATATGAAAAATTCAAAGTGAAGTTGTTAACATTTTCAAAAGTGTATAAAATCGTAAAAGTAACAAATGTAGTAAGAATATCATTAAAGAGAGTTTTGACTAAGTGCTTATGAATATCACACTTTACTATGGAAATTTGTTGAGATCAAATTAATTAAACAAAATAACTTGTAAAAATAAAAACTAAAAAAATTAAATGTAAACATTTAATGAATTTTGTTGTGTTATTAAACAAGTGTTGTGCAAAAAGAATTTTAACCTATTAAAGCAAATGTTAGAATTTGTTTGATCCCAACTTAAAAACTTACTTAAGAGTACAAATTATCATTATCCAAATAAAAATATCGTACGAACCATTAAAATGTTTAATTCGTTTATAAACTAAAATCTAAATCATATTATTTCCAATTTTATTTTAAATAATATACATTCAATTCCTTTTTCATTGACACATTTTTAAATAAAAAACTTGCCATAAAATAATATAAAATACAATCAAAATATTGCAAAATAATATTTATCTTATTAATTTATAATAATTACATATTTAAATATATAAATATATCATTATTTAAATTTACGTGTTTTAAATGTAATTTTAAGTTGTAATAATAATAAATAAATATTTTTGCAAACAATAATATTTTTGTGAGAAATATTTTAGAGGATACAATATTATTAATTGTAGATGTTAAATGTTAAAGTTTAGTTTAAATAATGTGGAAAAGCATAATCAACACAAAATGCAGTTTTTTTTCTCTTTAAAGAACTCTTCTTCCTTTAGTTATTGACGTGAGATTTTACTTTAATTCTAATTTAACCATATGAAATTTTTTAATTCTAATTTAACCATATGAAATTGATTAAGATAGGTTTTAAGGTAGTTCTGAAAACATATTAAAAAATAGACTTTAAGTCTAATTATTATCTTTTTTAATATCGTGCAGACTGATAATTGAATTACACTTGAGCATAATGTCAAACCACATAAGAAAATGACACCACCTTCAACCCAAAACCTTAAAATAATAGATTTATGGGTCTTCTTTTTTATATATTGCTTAACTTTCTTATTTTTACTTAATGTGAGACTTAGACTCACACTTGAATACCTAACAAAGTACTTGCACTACGAACTCTTCTTCTTTTAACTTCTATCAAATATAAATTTATACTTTATTAGTTTAAGTCCTTAATCAAATTTATAGGATGTTGAACTTTTGCTCTAAGTTAACAATATTTTTTCTCACTTTCTACTTTAATAAGATACATATTAATTTAGAAATATTAATATAAAATATTTATAATTTTTTTAATAGCCAAGAATAAAATAAATAAGAATGAACACTTAAGGAGTGTTCCAATCCTATTACATAACAGATGAACTATCATTAAGAAAGTAGTATCTCAACTAATAAGTTTCCTCAATGCATTATCCAACATATACAAACCACAACCTATTAGACACCAATCCAACATTATAATAGAGATACCAACTAGCAAACTGATCACATGGTCAAGGACAAGCAAAACACTGCATTTACACGTTATCTAGACTTGTTCTGACTATAAATAGCATCCAAACCAGACAATCTATTCAGCTCATAGTTATGTCAACGTGTTTATATCTGCTTATTCTGAACAATTAGTACACTATATAGCTAAACAATGTCTAAGGACAGTCCGAGCTTCACGGTTCTTCTTGTTTTAAGCATCTTTGTACTTGAAGTGTAAAATTTTGAAAAAAATGTAATATTTTTGTGTCTTCTTCCTAATGTCTTCTTTGCTTTTATGCAGATAAGATAGAAACCTCTTATCTTTAAAACAAATTGTGAATGCAGGAGCAAGATCACGAGTGGTCCCAACAAAATTTTTGATGGTCTCACTCATGTGCTGTTCTGAGAGCAGACACTAATTACATGTGACAGATTGCATTCTAGCTCGTTTTTCATTTCTATACGAGCATGGAATATCTACAAAATGTTTATTTTGAAGCCAACATTTTTCCTTATCAATATCTGTATATAATGAACTTCGATCGAATGCAGTTTTGTAGATTATTTACTTAATATAAACAGGAAAGTTGGTATGATACCAAGACCAATGGTCTCACCTTAACTTATGTAATTACATTAAACATTTTAAAAATGATTATCACGAGTCATAATACTAGCAAAATGATTCTTTAAAGTGGGGTAGGTTGCAGTGTCTTGTTGGATGCCCCTTCAATTATTTTGTAACCCCTATAAAAACATGGGCCACTTGTGAAATTTTTCTTCATCTACAAGAGCCATGGTCCCCATACATAAATTATACAGTATGAAATCCATTGTGAATCAGATTGTGACCTCAACACAACACCAGAGAAGTAATGCAGTTGAAAAAAAATGCTAAAACATCATTCTATAAACTACTGAGTAATATCAATTATATCTAACATATTCTTAGTATATATAAATGTACAAAAGTTAAGTAGACATAAAAGTAATCTCAAAAAACAGTAGAAGAACCTATTGATATTGTTAGTACATTATCAAAACTATCCATTTTTCTCATCTCCACAGCACATGTTCTGCAAATTTGAAGGTTTGGAAAACAATCAGAACATCACATTCTAACCATGAATGTCTCCATTTTTTTTTCTTGGCACCTACGATAGCATATAGTTCAACAACATAACTGTTGCATTGTGGTCCCTTGAGGCACCTTTCTCCGGTGGTCCTGACACCGTTTATATTAATATCTGCGTTGTACTCGATCTTCATACGCAATATAGAGGTTTCCAATAATGTACACCGTCGACTTCATCAACGCAGCACCAAACAACAATGCTCTAGATTTAATTTGTTTAAAAAATGGACCTTAGAGACATCGACCTTAGAAGGATAGTGTAAGTTATAACCATCACACATTTGAAAAGATCAATCTTGAAGAAACTGTCTATCCAAAATCTTACATCGATTAGAAATGAGGTCTTTTAATATAAATAAATACAAACCTCATTTTACAAGCTGAGTCTGTAAGGTTAAGTCAGACTTAAAATTCATTTCTTATGATATTATATTTTATCTTAACAAAATTGTTGAAATTAAGTTAAACTTAAAATTCACTTCCTGATAGTTATAATGATTAAATTTGAGATGGTTTACAAAGATTAATTTTGATAAAATTTATATTCTTTATAATGCTACTATTATATATCCTATTTTTTTTCCTATATGATAAGGGATGTGAAGGTAATTCATATAAATTTCAGTTTTGTTGCTAATAAAGAAATTTTTTCACCATGGATTTAATGTTTTTAAGATGAAAAAATATATTTTTAATGTTATTTAAGATTTCTGAAAGTTTCATAAATTCCAGATTTTAGTTTCACCACCTTGAGATGCCCTTAATGTTAAAATCATACACCTTGTTTAAAATAGGTGAGAAATAGTAAAATTTTATTAAATAATGAATTTCAGATATTGATATATACTCATTTAATATGTGATTTTTTTTCACTTATTAATTTTCTTACACTATACATATTTATAGTTTTACAACTATTTTATTTGTTTATATTAATTTTTCATATTACAATTTTTTTAATCTTAGAAACTTGCACAAAATTAAGAAAAATTAGATATTGAAACCTGAGAAATGCCATTGTTTGGCATAGAAATTATCTCTATATAAGGTTGATGCACAGAACTAAATCTAAAAGTATTCAGAGAAGGAAAAGTTAAGTCTTTGGTGTGAGAAGAGTGATGATGGCGCAGAAAGCTAAACTGGAAGTGGCCACCACAGATGTTTTCGAAAAGGGAAGTATCCAATGGAAGCAATTCAACCTTGACACAACTGCTTCCTCTTCACCTCCAAAACCATTGCTAATATTTACACCAACTGTGCCTGGTGCTTACCCTGTAATCGTTTTCTACCATGGCTTTTGCATTCGCAATAGCTACTACTCTCAGCTCCTAGGCCACATAGTTTCACATGGATTCATACTTGTTGCTCCTCAGCTGGTACACATTTTCTAATTTCTTTATTTATCATTAGAATTTTACATATATTTTATGAGGTTTACTTTTGTAAATACTTTACAAAATTCATAAAAGAATGATTTCTGATAAATTTCTATAAAAAATTTACAAGAAAAATCTCATTAAATATGAACATTTTTAGTATGTGATTACACATGTTACGTAGAAATGAGTGAGAAGGTTTTGAAAGTTTTTTTTTTTATTGCTTTTTCAGACTCTAACACAGTTTTTCCCTATAGTTTCGCAAAGGGTTGCCTATGTTTGGAAGCGATGAGATAAAGTTTGCAGGAAAAGTTGTGGATTGGCTAGCCAAGGGGCTTCAGCCTTTGCTTCCTGAGAAGGTTGAAGCCAAGCTGGAGAAAGTGGTTCTATCAGGTCACAGTAAGGGTGGAAAAACTGCATTTTCTGTGGCACTAGGTTATGCCAAAACCATGCAAAAGTTTTCTGCACTCATAGGCATAGACCCTGTGGGAAGAACATCTAAGTGTAAGGCTACCAAAACACCTCCGCAAATTCTCACAGGGGTGCCACGTTCACTGAATTTGAACATTCCCGTGGCTGTAATAGGCACTGGACTAGGACCAGAACCGGCTAATGTCTTGTTTCCACCATGTGCTCCTGATGGGGAGAACCACAAGGAGTTTTTCAACGAGAGCAAACCCCCTTGTGCACATTTTGTTGCAACAGATTATGGTCATATGGACATGTTGGACGATGAAACACCAGGGACAATAGGGACCATGATGTCGAAGTGTATGTGTAAGAATGGGAAGGGTCCTAGGGACTTGATGAGGAAAACTGTTGGAGGGTTGGTTGTGGCCTTCTTGAGGGCACAGTTGGATGAACAGTTCAAGGATTTTGATGCCATTTTAGGGGATCCTGATCTTGCTCCTGCTAGACTCGATGATGTTGTGTACATACCAGCATGAAAGAAACACTTGGTTTCGTTGTTTGTTGTTATCATTGCACTTTTTTTTTTTTTTTTTCAGTTTTTACGTGGGTCAGTGTGTTTTCTCCTAGTTTGGACAAAGGACTATGTTTAATGTAGAATGAATGGGATCAATTAAGGAGTTATACCAAATTGAGGAGTTCAATGTTGATAACTTGTTCTAGCCATGTTATCATGGTGACTTCAATAAGGTAACATGACTATTGAAGTAATGATTCATTATCAAATGAGTATGTTGTTCTGATTTCCTTGGCATCATTCTTATGTTCCTTGCATGTACAAATGTAAAAAAATGTGTTTTAAAAAATAGAAAATCATGAAATTAATCATGATTTTTTTTGTGTAACTCAAAAAAAAAAAAAAAAAAATATTGTTTTGAAATATAATTTCATTATCAGAATAGAGTGATTTTAAAAATAAGACTTATTCACTCATTATGCTGAACTAAAAATTTATCCATTTCTGTAAATAAAAATAACTATCCATTTATGTGAAAAAAGCCTTTAGATATCTCTTCTCTTTCACTTATCAACATCTTTAAAAATTTTACTAAATAAGTCACCATTGAAAAATTTTGAACCAATATTGTAAATAGTTCAATAACAGGTCAAATTTTTAAACTTTAGGTGAAACTTTCAATACATATTTTACTTAATATAAATAGGATGGTTGTTTGCTACTATACCAGAGAATTTATAGGGATTTATTTTTTTAGATTAATAACTAAATAAGTTTTGCTATATATCTAAGATGAGAAAAAGGAGAAAGAATTTCTCAGTAATAATATCAAAATCTTTAAATTTGGAAGGTAGAAAAAAATTTCTCTCAAAACTTTTATCTATGTTCCGTATGTGATTCAATTTTAACAGCAAAATAATTTTATTGAATTAATATACTCAATTTGGGTACAAAATATTAGATTGGCCCTTTACTGGTACAAGTTGGTGGGTATTGCATTCTGCACCCCTATACTTTTAAGTTGCATCCCTATGAAATTTGAAATTCTAAATCTATCCTTATAAAATAAAATTATAGCAGTGTGATTTTGTTTTTACAGTTTCAGTTTTGAAATAACATTAAAAATAATATTCCAAAAAATATTTTCATATCTTAAAAATATATTTCAAAATTGCAATAATATATTTGTTTTAAATAATTTTGTTATTTCACGTATATAAAGGTTCACATTTGAAAACATGGGGTGCAGAATGCAACTCCCGAGGTTGGTCCATCCCCTTGCTCGTGGAACTGGAAATTAATTTTTTTTTTTTCTCTGTCTCTCATTTGGGTGGGTAAACATGGTTTAAATATTTTTCTCTCTTATTGTTAAATGTGATTTTTTTTTCTTTTTATAATTCTATTTCCTTTTCTCTATTTTTTCACCCTTTTAAACACCTCTCTTTCCCCCTTTGTTTTATTTTTTCATTACATTTTTATACAAAAAGAATCAAGTGATCTTTTTTAATTTGTATCATTTATATTTTTAATCTAATAGTTATAACGAACAGTTATTCACTTTTAAACTAAAAGTTAAAAAAAAATCTTTTTAAGTTAGCGTTTTATATAATTCACTAATTTTTATTCCTTTTCATTGCATTAAAAAACTAAATTATATACGTTTGTAAAAGGATGTGCAAACTAATTCTAATTGTGTAAATATAGTTTAAGAAATAAGTACAGAATGACAACATGTGACAACAATGGTTTGTTTCATGACTATATATAGAACTCAAATGGTACATGCATGCATAGAACTCAAGATATTGTCCTAAAACACGTTTTTAACAATTAAGTACATCTACAAAATATAGGAAACGCGTTTTTAGAGGGTGCCATTTTTAGAATTTGAACTTTATATATACCCTTCATTTGTTCACAAAAATAAGGCATTTCGAATTACTTTTTAACTTCTTGCTATCGTGAAGATATTGACAAGTGATCACAAAGGAAGTGTTTGTGTTTGCTAGAAGTGTTTTATATGTTCTTCATCTTTTTATATAAGACTAACTGTATTTAGAGTTTTGTATGGGTAGTAATAAGAGACAGAAGAAGAAATAAAGTAGCGTTTGGATAAACATTTCAAAACAATTTAAGAATTTAATGCGTATAAGGATTTAATTACTTTAATTTTTTTAATAAAGTAAGTTTGGACTATCATTTGTTTATTATCTTACTAATCTCTAAATGACATATAATTAAATATTATTAATTAATTCATTTTAAATTTAAAAAATTTAAATAAATATCATTTACAAATTTATAGCCAAAATAAAATTAAGTAAATGGTTTAATCACCGTCATTAATTTGATATTGAATTTTATCAAACTTGCTATGAATTAAAATTTTATATTATCTTAGTTACTCACACTAATTTTTTTCAATTGATAGAAAGGAAAGAATAAAATTATTCATATTTTTACTGTATTTTTAAAAGTAAATATAATGTTAATTTTGATCTATACGAATATATATATATATATATATATATATATATATATATATATTTTTATGTTTATATATATATATATTTTTTTATATATATAAATATATATATATATATATATATATATATATATATATATATATATATATATTAATAATACATTCATATTATGTATCAATGTATCTATAATTAATATATGTTAGAGGTTAATAAAAATATTATTTCATACTTTGGTTAATGACAAAATATCTATAATTAAATTATGTTAAAGATTAATTAATATATTATTTCTATAAAACTATTAATATATCTTTAAGGTTAAGAAAAATATTGTTTTTTTGTTAATTAAAGAATATGTATAATTAAATTATGTGAAAGGTTAATTAATATATTATTTTTGTAAAAATATTTATATAAAATATTATTTCTATAACATGTATAATTGGATGATTTGATGATCTTCACACTAAGTGTTATGTTGAAAAGAAAAGGTGGATGTAGTCGTATATCATTAGTTATTCTCAATCATGATTTTTAATTAAGAATCAATTATCCCAAACTTCTTGTATTAACTCTGGCAAAAAGCTGAAACCAGCACATTTGTAATTTAAAAGGTACTAAAGTTATAAAAGACTTGAATGGGTAATTTAAAAGGTACTAAAATTATATAGAGACTTGAATGGACAATGTAGTTTTGTGAATCTTAGGACTTATGTGGCAATAATTAATAGATAAGTGAGGTGTAAATAATAACCTTTCTTATTTCTAATAACCTCCTAATAAATTAGGCTTCAGAAACATTTTTTTACTTTTATTTTTATCAAACTGAATTAGAACTTTATTTTATAAATGAATCTCCCTGTTCATTTGGGCTCACTTAATTTTTCTATTCAATTTATTTTAAGAAAGATCCAACACCTTTTTTTTGTTGTTTTATCATTTTTTTAAAATTTCATTTTATCTTAATTTTTATCATTATTTAATCAAACCTTATTTATAAAGTCAAAGTTCTTTTTATTATTTATTCTAAATAACAAAGAAACTAAATAACACATGTTAAAAAGTTTTATTTTCTTATTTTTATTCTTTTATTTTTTCTTTTTTTTTCTTTTTTATTTGCAAAAAATAATTTTTATTTGCCCGGACGAAATTGGGTGTTGACAAAGGTTGATCATCATCATTCGTATTGGGTCGTGATCAAGTCCTTATTCAATTTATTTTTTATAATTTTAGTTAAATTGGTGATTGAATATGTTTTAATTAGGTTCAAATGTCTCAGGGAGGTGTCTAGAGATGTGATATCACATTTTAGTTAAAAGTAGTATAACGACATGTCTAGAGGTGTGATATCACATTTTGACGACAAACTCGTATGCATGGTATATTAGTCCTTTGCGTTCACAAACCAAATAACCAGGGGACTCAAGGTGTGTAAGTTGAAAAAGTCACTATATGGGCTTAAGCAAGCTCCTCGGTGTTGGTTTGCTAAACTCTCGGCTGCATTGAATGGATACGGGTCTCGACAATACTCAAATTATTCCTTATACTCATGAACAATGGTAATATTTACCTCAATGTGTTTGTGTATGTTGATGATCTAATTGTTGCAGGGAATGACAGTGTAGGTATCTAGAGATTTAAAGCCTTTTTAAGTGCTTGTTTTCATATGAAAGATTTGGGTGTCTTGAAGTATTTCCTTGGTGTTGAAATCGCGTGAAGTCTAAATGGATTTTACTTGTGTCAAAGGAAATGTGCACTTGATATAATTTCTGAAGTTGGTTTGTTGGGTGCTAAACCTACTCTTGTTCCTATGAAACAAAATCATCGTTTGGCTTTGTCCACTAGTATACTACTTGCTGACCCAGAGTCATACCGTCGCTTGATTGGACGATTGATTTATCTGTGCTTCACACAACCCGAATTGTCCTATTGTGTTCATGTTTTGTCTCAATTCATGCAACAACCAAAGGAGGATCATTGGCACGTAGCATTGCGAGTTGTTTGTTATCTGAAACAGAATCGGGGACAAGGTATCTTGTTGCGTAGTAAATGTGACCTACGTCTACATGGATGGTGCGATGCGATTGGCTTGGTTGCCCGCTAACCTGGAGATCACTTACGGGTTGGATAATATTTCTTGGTGACTCTCTTATCTCCTGAAAGACAAAAAAGCAACATATTGTGTCCAGATCATCTGTTGAAGCTAAGTGTCGCTCAATGGCTATGACTACTTGTGAATTAAAATGGTTGAAGAGAATTTTATCCAGTCTTAACGTGATACACATTACACCCATGTTACTGCATCATGATAGTCAAGTTGCTCTACACATATCTCAGAATCTAGTTTTTCATGATCGAACCAAACACATTGAAGTAGATTGTCATTTTATTCGTGATGCTTTGTTCTCAAGATATTTGTCTCAGTTTTGTTCCCACCAATGAGCAACTTGCAGATATTTTTACCAAGGTATTGAAAAAACAACAGTATTATTTTTTACTTTTGCAATTTGGGTTGTGATTATTATATATCTTTATTATATATATATATATATA
>Ga0209489_109965_pt1 | contig 11230 bp, 5 predicted proteins | sample SiratrowhiteBW_FD_187527 | JGI IMG/M metagenome (GOLD analysis project Ga0209489, IMG submission 187527) | Root nodule microbial communities of legume samples collected from California, USA - Siratro white BW (SPAdes) (version 2) | ecosystem: Host-associated > Plants > Roots > Nodule | place: USA...
TGGGTTGGTTATTCTTTCTATGGAGGTATAGTTTTTCTGTAGTTTGCTCCTATATTTGTTAAGGAGGATGAAGGTGTTTTTAATGGGATGTGGATGTCTTCTTTTAAGTTTGAAGGTTACTAACTGTAAAAATAAATAGTTAATAAATTTATTTTTGATTTCTATCAATACAGTTTTTATATTCAAAAAATAAGTAAAGATTATTTCTCTCCATAAAGTATTTGTAACTTACATATATTTTATGCCAAGAGGCCCTTGTTTCATTTTCTCTCTTTATATATTTTATAAGTATTTTTTATACATATTTCATTATAATTTTATTTTTTATTTTGATGAAAATTAGTAGTGTTTAAATTATACAATTAAAAAATTATTAATCATTATTTTTAATGTATATAAATTTATTTTAATTTTTAATATAAATTTTAAAAATAATTTTCTGATTAATTTGTTATAATAATTAAATTCTTACTTTTTATTATCTTAAAAACTTAGACGCCTATATTCCTACTAATATGCATATATATAAAATAAATATATTAAATATACATAATATTAAATGAAGTATAGATAATATTAAATGCAAGAAATATATTAAATATATATTAAATACAAAAATATATTAAATATAATAATAAATGCAATAAATATAATACTTTTGCATTCAATATTTTTGTAAAATATTTATGAGTGCAATAAATGTAATGCTTTTACAATTAATACATATATAATATATTTATTATATACAATGAATACGAAATTTAATAACATTAGTAAAGTTAGTTATATAGCATAATTAGTAAATACCATAATTAATATCATACTTTAATAATACATCTTTGACGAAGAAACAGAAAACTTATTTTTTAGGATAAATTATTAGAAGGTGAAGTTTTGTAGGAATATGTGGATGATGTCATCGTGTAAGAATAAATTAAGTATATTAAAAAATCTTCATTAGTTCTGTTAGGATGAAGTCATTATCAAATGAATATTACTATTAGTTAGAAGGAAATAATTAAGGAAATGATTTTAAAATCACATATAAAATTTAATATAAAGTATTTGAGTGATACTAAATATATGATATCATATACAATTTAATAAGTACGGTTACATTAAAAAAATATTATGAGAGAAATATGATAACATGAATAATAAAACTTATATATACTTGATTTTTTATGAAAAAATATAATTAATAATATAATTACAAATTTTATAGAATTGTTATTATAATAAAACAATAAGTATTCAAATGTACAAAATAAAATTACAATAAATTATATAAAATATAGTCAGAAAATAATTTATTTCTAATTAATTATTATAAATATACATTAAAAATATTATAATCTTTTATTACAATGGGATCATGAAAAAAAAGTAGTTGATCCGTGAGTTGAGATAAAAAGACAAAACTAACGATCACAATAAAAATTAAACTCCATGGTAATTAAATGAAAATAAAACATATTTTAAGCATTTAATAGAAAAATTTCTTTAATAAAAATTTAATTAACAATACTCAAATTTACATTACACTTGGAACTCAACCAAGTCAAAAAAATTGTGAAATTAAAATAAAAATCTATTTCATAGAAAGTAAAAATATATTTAAATTAAAAAATAAATATTACAATGTTCATTGGTAATTTTTTTTATTGAATATTGTATTTAAATATTTAAATAATGAAACATATTACTTTTAATGCTTAGTTGTAAAGGTGGTCACTCACCTTTCCAAAGTCAACAAATTGTGTTTTTTCCTTGTTAAAGCTTGTTTATTCACACTTACCACCTCTAAATTTCCTAAATTTCATGAAACAGTTTGCATAATAAGATCGGTTTCATTTCACTAATTTAATTTATTAATATGGATAGATGAATGTAGAGTTGAAATTCATGCTAAGCTCACTATATATAGTGACACTCATATAAACATTCCACAACCTCCTATCTAATATTTCTCATCTTTGTCATGGCTATTTCATTGTTGTTCAATTTTCTTTCAGACCACCCAAATGATCATGTTCCTTATCCTTGGCAACGAATTGTAGATATCCCGGTAACTCTTAACATATGATTTAAAATATGTATATTTCTGTTTTAGTTAAAAAAATATCAATATTATGTTGTTCTAATGGTTGTTCTTGATCTGATCACAGACGAATCTTCTTTACTACTTTCACATGGAGACTGGATTTGTGATTTACGATTTTAGGCCTTTTGTGAATTTTGGAGGGGGTGTTTTCCTGGAAAATGATATTGGGTTTACTTTTACAGACGAAGAAGTTCTTCAGCAACTAAGCGACCACATTGAAGATTTTATGAACGTTCCAAAACTTCTTCTTTTCTGTTGTGCATGCAGTGGTAGAACTTACTTTGGAGTTGTAGAACTACCAGTAGTTCGATGCCCATTGTGCAAGGGTATAACTATGCTGTTACCATGATTTTATCGTGGATGAAAATGTAAGGATCATAGAAATCTTGTCTTGATGAGTTATCACTGTTTTTATTTATTTTTTTTATTTTTTTATTTCAGGTATTCTAATATCTATTTGCATAGATTATTAGTTTGTTTTTTTTTAATCTGCAATATCCCTACATTGTTAGTATTACATGATTTTAACTATGTTATGGTTGCCGAATCTTTCATATATAGGTTCTGAGAATGAGTTGTCGGAGAGCAAAGAAGTTGGCTATGGAGGTCTAAGAGGAAGAAAATTCAATGGAATGAAGACTATATGTGCTTAGAATTATAAGTTTTTAATATTATTTAGTTTTATTTAATGTTTTAAAGTATTAGATGATGACTTTTGTATGTTGTCATTTATTTTAGATTGCTGTTTAGTCTTTCCGTGTATTCAGTATTAATAAAAAAAATATGAAATATTAACATTTTCTTTGTTTAGAATAACTTTATAATTGAAACCTAAAAGAAAAAAAAAATTAATATGACTTCTTCACTCGTTTATATATTTAATAAGTGTATACGTTAAAAACGTATCAAATTAATTTTATTTTTCATATTTACTCTTTCTGGCACCATTTCGGTCACCGTTATATTATATGTAACTCGTTTTTATCGTCAATAAAAAAATATATATAAAATGGAGATAATAAATTTATTTTAATTTATATAAAAAATTTAAAAAAAAATTTACTAGTGTCCCAATCTCCATCTCTAATAAAGAATAATATTCATCCCCAAAAAGTTGCATAGTACTTTGAAACAAAATATATAGACATACAATTAAATTTCCTTACCTACATAGCCTGCCCACTTTGAACAACACCTAATTACACTTATAAAATCAATGACATGTAAGTTAACATATCAATCAATACCCACTTAGAGTATGTAGAATTGACGTATTTTTATATTTAACTTTTACCACAACCCATGATTTAACTTGTACAAGTGCAAAAACCACTTACACGTCACAGTTCCTATTTTTGAAGCTTATGTCATTTCTATGCTTCGAAATGTACCATATTATTAGTCATACAATATTGCACACACTTTTACCTTTCATAGTAGCCCCACCCAAATAAAATCTTAAAAAGTGTTCTATAGCCATATTATGGTGCATTGATTGCATCCCAAACCAATTGTCACACATATTTCATAAGATACAAGTTGTCTTACATGTGAAAAACAAATGTCACACTTTCAACACAAGAATTACAAAAAACACACAATGGGTTCACAATAGGAATACCTAATCTATGATGTAAAAAATAGGTTGGACGGAGTTCAAGAGGGGGGGGGGGGGGGGGAATTGAATTTTAAAAATTTTCGCAAAACTGGAAAGTGATTTAAGAATGAGAATGAATTATCTTTATAAAATCAATTAACTGCACAGTTCTGGACTATCTAGTAAACAATTCAGCAAACAGATGCTCAGAATACAATTGATTGAATCAAAATGTATCAGAAGATATATACAACGGAAGTATTACAGATTCAATTAAACAATTGACTGAACTCTCCAAGAATTATAATACAATCAACAAGATGATTAGATTTTAATCCAATTAATTGAAATGATAACAACAGTTGAATAATAGCTATTAAGAAGAGTAGGGAGAAAAGCAAGAACACATAATTTTTATCCTGGTTCACCCTTCCACAAGGGCTAAGTCCAGTCCTTTGCCAAACCAGCAAAGATTTCCACTAAAATGATCCAAGATCAGTTTTACACCCTTGCTCCCAGCAAGTTACACACTGCTCCCTGCAGTACCTACTGCTCCCAACAGTAAACCCACCACACCTGAACCCTTCAGCTAGTGTTACACTAGTACAGAAACCCACTGCATTGCCCAATTACACTCTAGTAATTGAATACAATAAGAACAGAATACAGTTAAAGTCAATCAACCACACTATACACAATACAAAATGGATTGAGATCAAGTTTGGAAGACTTAGCTCTGGTCCAGAACCAAAGCAGTTGATCCTCACTCAAGTAATGCTCCAAGACTCACGATCTTTATGATTTCTTGTGTGTAAATCAATTTGAAAATAGTTTGCACAAAAATGGTGCTTATGATCTCTTAGGAATTCTCAAAAGTATATTTCAGAAATCTAAAAGGTATGAAAATGATAAAGACAATTCCTTTTTATAGTCAATTATGATTTAAACATCTTAGCTGTCACTGGTTCAATTAATGGAACAAACCATTCAATCGATTGAATTGATCGTTAGTTGACTCAGTCAAAGATTCCAGTAGTAACAGAAATAACTGTCACATTCAATTGATTGTTTTAAAAATTCAATTGATTGAAAAATCTTTTTCAACAAAAACCAGTTTAGGTTCTTTTTCTCAAAATCATGTTAATATTGATAAAACCATTTTTTAAAACACATGAATCTTGAGCCTCTTCAAGAGTGATGATCAATATCATTAATGGTTGAGTACCAAGCTCACAAACACATCTACCCAAGCTTAGGGACCTATGACCGAAACCACAACAAGTCCAAGTGGCTCAAGCATATCTTCTCTTGATCACATCTAGTCCAGTAGGCTCCAACAGGTCTTCCAATCAACCCGTGCTTGGCGTAGTCTAACACTCCATCAAGCTATACTCTTTATTGTCTTCATCAAATCACATGCTTAGCTATGGTGCTAACATATGAAGCTTATCCCAAGTTGGCAGTTGTGAAAGACTCTCCAGCTACATATCTGAAAGTATAACGGTCCCTTCACTTTCCATAACATTTGAAACACCTCCTCATAACCTCCAACACTTTCATCCACAATCTTATTATAGGCATCCTTCACAGTATACACATTTTCGATCCTCCCTTTTCTCACCCACTCGTCATCTTTTCCTTATTTAATTCATACCGATGGTTGAAAGAAATTCCTCAACTAATAATTTTTCCAATTCAAATCATGTCCTTCTCCAACTATTTTTCCACACTGAAACCTGTCAATGCCAAACCCTAAACTCTTTTACTTTAAGGCCTTTATGAGTTGAATTTGAAAAACTTCTAGGAAAAGCTTGAGGGTTAATTCCCCTACCCAACAATCATTCAAAAACTAGATTTTATTACCTTTTTTCAACGTTCTTACCTGACTCGAGATGGAGTCGTCCCATTGGTGAAGTCGGCAACCGAGTTGATGGCGTTGAACAGAATGGGGATCCACCTACAGAAGACTCTTCGACAGTCAAGTCAGTAAGAGTGTAAAAATGTGTTTTGGGAATAAGAGAATAGATGTATTGTGAAAAGATTATCCTCCCTGTAGACTTTGGTTGTACTTATAAGACCTTGTCATTAAAGATTGAATATTTCCCTATAATGATTTAAGACGTTAGGAATCACGAATTACCATAATACAATGTGATTGATCTCCATTAGGGTCAGTCATAATAAGGTATTAATTGATAATTACTAATAGGTTGGGCTGTAATGGATTTGGGTGAATCTGGCCTCAATACTGGGGTACTATACCCACCTCGGTCCGCATAACTTAGCATACACCTGGCCGAACACATCTGGGTCAAAACGACAGTCCACCTACCGGAATCATGAACTTGGGGGGCTTATGTACCTACCCCGGTATTGAGGCCAAATTCACCCGACGGTCAACACGACTTTCCTCGTGTGAACCATTCCCCTTAGTGGGACAGGCGAATGTTCGAGGGAAGTTCTGAAGAATCATCTTAGAGTCGAGTACCGACTTCAAGCCGGACAGTGTCCAGGGGTTTGGACATCCTGGTTTGAGCGAGTACGTGGCTCCAGGAAGCGGTCGGAGGATCGGGAACGAAGCCGTGACCACCCTCCGAGGAACTGTCACAGCATGCCCTTTAACAAGTTGCTACCACCACCATTGAGGGAGGATCTGAAGACTCACATTAGCGGATTCCATCCTTTCACTCCGAAAGTGATGAGGGCTAGGCTGCCATCCAAATGGCAGTGGCCACATATGGACACCTACCACCGAACCTCTGATCTCGAGGTCCATATCAAGTCCTACATGACACAGGCAAATCACTTCTCTGAAGACGGTAGGGTCCACTGTAGCCTATTTATGACAACGCTCAAAGGCTCCATCTTGGAATGGTATTACTCATTACTCGCCAATTTCGTTGACTTGTTTGAGATGTTATGTGCACGATTCACGTAAGGTTCGCTGATAGCAAGCCTACGACGACCTCGTCAGCATCCCTCCTGCATGTCATATAGGGGGATATCAATTTGTTACAGCAGTACATGGCTCAGTTTACAAAGGTGATATTCGCGATACCCGATCTCCACCCCGCTGTAACAATGCATGCACTTCTGGTCGGGTTGAAACCTAGCCCGTTCTTAGAAACGCTCTACGCGGATCCACCACCGAACATGGACAGCCTAAGGGCTAGGGTGGCCAAGTACATGAGCATTGAGGAGAGTATAGAGGCCAGGAAAAAGAAGTCCCATCCACATACCATTGGAGAAAGCTCTCGGTTCCAAAAGAGGGTCAAACCAGGAAGGTATGATCGCTACACTCCTTTGAACGCCACTCGGGAGGCCGTGTTACAGGAGGCTTGCAGCTTGGAACTCATCTGCCTTCCTCACTCGAGACGAACGCATCCGAGTGCTGACCCGACACTCAGGTGCAATTATCACCAAAATATTGGGCACAACACAAAGGAATGCACCAAGGTTCAGGACCTTATATAAGAACTCATCAAGTTGGGTGCTCTAGCTCGCTTTGTCCAGAAGGGCTAACCGCAGGCAAACCTGGAGGGACCCAGGAACTTTGGTACTAGCGTAGGATGTGTAGGACGCTTCCATGGTGGTAGGGGTCAAGTCCGAGGACGAACCAGACCTGAAGAAGACAGGGCTAGGGAGCCCAAAGCTGAGGTAGGAAATAGAGGTACTCAGCAGGATCCTAATGTTGCTGCCGGATCCGTGAACATGGTAGAAATCTAGTTCGGCTCCGTTGGAATAGGAAAACCCCACCTCGGTACCATTGAGAGCTCAGTAGATATTCAATTCGATACGGTTGGCACTATTGTAGGTGGTTTTGTAGATGGTGGTGCTTCTAGCTCGGCTAGGAAGAGGCATTACAGGAGCATTAATGACGTGGTGAAGTGGATCTCGACCCTTGTGCAGAATTCGAGGAGGGCCGACTTACTTTTGATGAACCGATGGCGATAGTACAACTCGACCCTCACCCTTGTCAAGTCACTGATATAAGCATTTCATCAAACACCTTATGAACAAGTTTCTACAATTGAAGTTTCATAACAATTCAAGGAAGCACATGACTTAAAACATGATATGTAAACATTATAAAGGATTCAAGGAAGAATAACAAGTTTGAACCGATTAAATTCAAAAACAAAGATATTAAATGGTGGAAACAAATCAAGACATGCAAAACATCATGAACAACAAGAAAAGAAGATTGGAAGAAGCACTTATCTCTTGAAGAACCTGAGCTTTGATACCAAATGATGAAATTCTAGCTTCAATTGCATCCTTCAATGTGTTTCTTCTTGGAGAATTGTTGTTGTGGAAGTGATTCGAGATAGATGCAGCAGAAGAATTGTTGTGTGTAGTGGATTGAAGTGTTTGAGATGGAACATGGAGTGAAAAACGTGTGAGGTTAGGCCAACACACCTAGAAGAGAGCAAGTCTAGAAAAGAGACTACTCTAAGGAGAGATTTTAAATAAGAGTAAAGAGGAAAAAATCGGCCAACATTTCATTAGGTATTCAAATCTGAAATTTTTAATTACAAGGGTCACCTATTTATAGACTAAAAGATGAGTTGTCTTGCAATCTTCTCAAAAACTCTATTAGGAGCTTAACAACTGGCAACTCATGAGTGGAGAGGATCCTCTACATTGGGAGAGTGTTATGTGTCCATGGTGACTTGTAGCCCAAGCTTCATATCATCTCCAATGAAATAAGGACAAGTGGCACAAAAATCTTGGAAGGCAAGCTTCTATGTGGCACCTACTTGTCTCACATGTGGTGCCTTATTTAAGCTTGTTTAGCATCTTCTTGAAACTTTTGCAAGGCTCAAAAAGTGACGTCTTTTCTAACTTTTATACAAGAGATAGGCCCAAAATACAAGACCAAAACCTATTTTACTTGGCCCAAAATACAAGACTCGAAATAAACTCTACACTATCCAAAGTCTCTATAGTGATATTTTCTAATTTTGAACTTGGGGCCAAAAGTTTGTTTAGAATCCCAAACAAGTCCAATTAGGCCCAAACTCTTGGTCAAGGTTTTGCTCAGTGACCTCTTTATACTTGCCTATAGTCTTGGAGGTAGGATTGCATTATTTCTTTTCCACTAATTCATGCATTAATTACTCCTTATGTTCTTCGACTACTTATGGAATGAAACAATATAAAGCTTTCTCTACTGTATTTGATATGTGAAACTTCCTTTTAGTTACAAGAAATACTTCATTTGACACATCTATCCTTAGACAATCTTTCTCCTCATTAATGTTGCAAAACCTTGTAAACATTGATGTCACTTCGTCATCTTGAGCTCTTTAAGTTTTTTGTCATCAACATCAATAATAACTATAGCAATTTTCATAAAGGGTTTGCCAAAGGGAACTTCCATTCCTCTTCCATGTCTATCACAACAAAGTTCACATGAAACATGAATTTGTCCTCATTGACAAAAACATCTTCAACCACACTATGAGGATACGTAATTGATCTTTCAGTCAAATGTAACGTCATCTTGGTAGGTCTAGCCTCTAAGTCACCTATCCTTCTCATCATAACCAAGGACATTAAGTTGATGTTAGCTCTCAAATATAATAATGATTTTCCATAGGTTAAGCATGATAGTAAAATTACTTGGATTCTAGGACTTTAGGGCAAGATTTTCTAAATGATAACACACTATAACCGACCTCCAACTCAATAGTTTCTTCCTCTATGAATCTGCTCTTCTATGATAACGACTCTTTCATAATTTTTTCATATCTGAGCATTGGTCTAAGGTCACTGAAAATGGAATATTAGTCTCTTATAAATATCTTGAAATCTAGCAAGTATCCTTTCCTTATCTTTTCTCGGATGAGAATCAAGATAAGGGAGATTTTCACTGGTGGGGTCTTGAATGCCTATTTCATTTTCTCTATTTCTTTTTCTTTCTTTCTCTTTTTATTTTCTTCTTCCTTCACCAAAATCCCCAATTCACTTTTTCTTCTTGGTGTTTTTCTATTTCACTTTCTTTCTCATCATCATCATCACTTTTCTTCAACCATTATCCCTAAAGCTTTCCCACTTCTAGTGATAACAACTTTAAAACGCTTCTTAGGATTGATTTGGGTATTGGCATGCCAATTATTTTTCTAATTGACCCATTTCTACCTATAAATTTTTAATTTAAGCATCAATGTTCTTTTGGTTTTGGAGGGAGAGTTATATGAATTGTTGTAAGGTATTTTTCAACTTAACTATAGTTTCATATAACAATGGATGTTGTTGTTGGGGTGTGGTCTATTACTAGACGTGTCATGTTCTTTCTTCCCTCCATAATTAGCAATATTATTTCTCAACCATTGATAGTAAGAGTTTGGATAAAGCCTATTGGAGAAATTTTGGAGTCCTTGGTTCCCTATATAATTAACTTCCTCTCATTGAGAACCATTAGGAGCTTGACAATACCCATTAGAGTGGTCACCTCTATAAAATCACACCTCATCACCTATTGAGTTGAGTAGGGATAGACATGTATGGCTTGTAACCACTGAGGCAAATTGGTCATGTTTTGCTTGAGAACTTCCATTTGTTGTAACTGTTGAGGCAAATTAGTCATTTGTTGGTTGAGAACTTCCATTTGTTGAGAAAGGAGTTTGTTGAGCTAGAAGGGTATCTTGAGAATTTAACTCTAATACTCCTCTCCTTTGTACTTGACATATCCCACGTTGATTTTGCAAGTTAGTAGAAGCTATAGGTTTAATGATTATGATTGCCTCATTAATGGTTTTAAACAACACATGGCCACCAAAAGAAGCATTCAAAATCATTTTGGTTTGTGGTTGCAACCCAAAAATTTTGAACTTGCAACTCTATGTCAAAATCACAATAGGGAACTTCCAAAACAAAGCCTTGTATCTTTCCCATGCTTCACATTACGACTCAATAATCCCTTGAACAAATGTAGCAATAGTCACCTTAGCCTTTATATTCTTACACAACAAGAAATTTCAGATTTACTGATAGCCAAAATCCACCAATAATGCAAAAAATTCGTCGTTAAATAAAAATTATCGATGAAATTGCAACAGCAAAAAATCTATCGATAAAATGTTTGTCGATAAATCTACTAACGAAATATTAAATTATTAAAAAATTTACCGATAATTTTTTTGACAAATATTATTTTTATTATTATAATTTTATTTATGTTATTATTACTATCATTATCATTATTTTTATTGATATTATTCACAGGGAGTACACATATGTTATAATTGTTTTACTAAACAAATTTTTAGTTATATTATGATTATTACTATTCTTATTATGACTATTATTATAATTTATTATTATTATTATTATCATCATCATTATTATTATCATTATTAATAAAATAAGAATTATTGGTAAAATTATTATTATGGTAATAATTATTATTAATTTCATAATAATAATAATAATAATTGTTATTATTTTTATTATTATTTTCATCATAATTATTATTAATATCATTATTATTATTATTATAATAATTATTATTATTATTATCATTA
>Ga0209489_109968_pt1 | contig 11227 bp, 6 predicted proteins | sample SiratrowhiteBW_FD_187527 | JGI IMG/M metagenome (GOLD analysis project Ga0209489, IMG submission 187527) | Root nodule microbial communities of legume samples collected from California, USA - Siratro white BW (SPAdes) (version 2) | ecosystem: Host-associated > Plants > Roots > Nodule | place: USA...
CATAGACTCCGCAATCATGGCCGTTCTGCTGCCGGGCCATGCGGGCCGGTTGCAGGCGGGAGCCGAAACGTGCTGCGAGCTGTTCTGCAACGGTGCTGTTGCGTGACCCCGCGGAGTCATAGTGATAGGCAACCGGGGCGGTGCGCACGCGTCGGTCAACCAGCAGCAGCGACCAGTGGGCGCCGCCGCCAGTAACGCCACCATCGTTCACGGGCACGAACAGGAAGTTGGCGGTATCGTTGCCATCCTGATCATTGACGATCTGCCAGAAGGTTTGTACGCGGTCGCTCTGGCTCGGAATCAAGCGCAGCAGCTGGGCTTGCGCGGGCCGAACGAATCGGGTCTGGGCGGCGAGATCCGGATCGATTCTCTGCAACTCTTCTTCCACGAGCGCGTAGTCGGCCGTGATATGCTCATCGCCCAGCCATTCCGTGACACCCAGCAGCGGCCCGCTGCGCCCGTGGAGCGGGGCTGTCGGAGCCCCAGCCGCGATCTGGGCGTCAGGTGGAGTGCGTATCGGCGCAAAGTGAGCATCATCGCGCAACTCCTGCGATAGCAAATCAACCAGAGACTCCACACGGCGTTCGACATCAGAGGACTGAGGCCCGACGGAGGATGGCGTGGGCGGCAACATGCTCCAATCAAAGTTGGACGACGTGGGCAGCGACCAGCTTGAGGTGGCCCCAACAGTTGATGCAGCTTGCTCTATCTCCTGCGCCTGATCAGGATTGATTGACCCGGACCACGGTGGACGGTCCTCCAACATCCCCCAAAGGACATCCGGATCGTAAGCTGCGGGGAGGAGCAATGGCCAGTTGACGCTTCCCTGAGGCGCGCTTTGCTGCGCAGCGGCGTCCTCGGCCCGTCTCACGACCAAGTGCGGCGCCGCCTCGTAATCATGTCCACTCTGTGCCTGCCATAGCGAGGCACCCGGTTGATCGGCTGGGGCCTGCACTAAAGCGCGGAGTTCTGGATTGCTGATCTGGCTTAACTGCTGCTCAATCGGGCCGTCTTGCGGATCATCTTGGATCCTCTGTCTCTTCGTTGGCCTCGAGTCCGCTGCGCCGTGCTCAAAAACCTCCTCGCGTGGCAGGAGGTCGCCCCAATCAAGTGCATCGATCGGTTCGTCCGCGGCCGCCGGGTCCTCGTAGTGCCAGTTTAACGGACCTGGGTACTCTTCGGGACGCTGTGCCCGCTGCTGATTCAAGGCTGGTTCGAGAGACGACGACATTCCGGGTACGTCCACTGCCGCCGATAGATGCTGGTCGTCCTTTTCCCCGGCAAGGTCCGCAGGCGAGCTGATACGTCCCGCGGACGCGGGATGCTGCCCGGCAGCGTCAGCAACGCGCCTGAGCTCTATGGCTCGAACGCCCGCCGGCGACTTGAGAAGATGAGCCAGTGCGGCACCGGTCTTCGCATGGCCGCCAGAGTTCTTATAGGCCTCGACATCTTTCTCCAGCGACCCGTCGGACAGGCGAGCAGCAATGCTTTGCTTGTGGCTTTGACGCAAGTAGTCGCTGAAACCGGTCAGAATAGGTGCATAGTTTCTGGCAGTAGGCTTGGATTCTGTGGCCTTGTAATCTCTGATCAGGTCCGCATCCTCCGGATAAGGACTGAGGCCAGGCCGGCCCTTCCTCGGCGCAATGCCGGCAGCCGACTGAGAGGCTCGCAGATGAGCCAGGGCCGCAACGACTTGCTGCTCGCCGCCGCTCGCTTTGAATGCCTCTACATCTTTGTCCAGCGACTCCTCGCCAATCCTGCCGGCAATTGCTGGCTTGTTGTTTGCAAACAGCCACTGGCTCAATTTGCGAATATAACGGCCGGTAGCCTGGGCGCTGGCCTCTTCGTACTTGGCTGCGACGAGTGCCTTTTCCAGCCCCGAAATAAGCTGAGCATCCTCGGAATGGAAGGGAGTCGCTACCGTTTTGGCGCGACTTGCATTTGGCGCGATTCCGTCTGCCGACTGTGCGGCCCGTAGATGATCTAGTGCCGCAAGGGCGCGCCGCTTGGGACCTTTGTCAAACGTTGCGGCATCTTGCTCCAGCGACCTATCGTAAAGCCTGGACGCAATTGCCGGCTTTTCGTTTGCGACGAGCCAACGGCTGAATCTGCGGAGAATCCGTCCGTTGGTCTGGGCGGTAATCTTCTCGAAGTTCGCCTTGATGAGTGCGTCCTCAAGCCCGGAAATGAGCTCTGCATCCTCGGCATGAAGAGATGAAGGACCGAGTTTTCTCGCACCGGTCCGCAGATGTTCCAGTGCGGCGCCGATCGCTCTGTGACCACCGGAATCCCTGTAGAGATTTATATCCTCATTTAGCGATTCGTCTTCGTCATCCAGCGTGCCATCGCCAAGCCGAGAGGCAATACTTTCCTTGTTGTTTTCGCGCAGGTAGTGACCGAAATCGGTAATGAGACTTGCATAGGACTTGGCAGTTTTTGATGTGCCGGCAGTCGCCGCCTGTTCTTTGTACTGTTTAATGAGGGCAGCGTCCTCGGGATACGGATTCAGGTCAGGCCGGCCTGCGACCGGCGCAACTCCGCCGGCCACTTGCGAGGTCCGCAAATGAGCCAGTGCCGTCCGCACGTTCGTGGCACCACGCTTGGTTATAAACTCCTCGACATCTTTATCGAGCGTCTCGTGGTCGAGCCGATCGGCGATTGGCGGCTTGTCGTTCGCAAAAAGCCAGCGGCCGAAGCTCAAAAGATAATCGACATTGCTCCTGGCAGTGCTCTCGGCGGCCCCACCCCTGAGGAGCGCTTCCTTGAGCCCCAAAATAAGGGGGACATCCTCGGAATAAAGAAGTTCGGCGCTGCGGCCGACCTGGCCTGGTTGCAGCGCCAGATAGGACGAGGGGCTGGGTTGGTCCATGATGCTCAACGGCGCGTCCTGATCGTGACCTTGCGCAGGCAGCGTTTCTGGCCAGCTGACAATTCGCCGCAACGCGCTGTCCTGCGCAACGCCATCCGCCGGGCGCATTGCGTCCATCAGGTCGGCATGTTCGGGGAGAATATGGCTGTCATGCTCGACCGCTCCGTCTCCAGCCAGTGACTGCCGCAGGTGAACCAGTGCGGCACCGATCTTCGGGTGAGGACGAGGGCTGGCCTCATAGCGCATGAGATCTTCGTCAAGCGACTGCTCGTAGAGCCGAGCAGCAATGCCTGGCCTGGCGTTGTTGCGCAGATACTCACTGAAGCTGCCAAGAGCAGTTGCATACTTGTACGCAGTCGCCGCTTCCTTCTTGCGTTCTTTGATGATAGTCGACTTGTACTGCTTGATGAGGTCGGCATCATCGGCGGAAGGGTTGGCCCGGCTTGCGATCGGCGCGACTCCGCCCGCAGCCTGCGAGGCCCGCAGATGACCGAGCGCGGTAAGGATGCCCCGCTCGCCCGCCTTCTTGAACTCCGCTGCATCGCTGTCCAGCGTGCCGTCGTAAAGACGCTCGGCTATGCCCTGCTTGTTGTTCTTGAGAAGCCATCGTCCGAATCTAAGAAGAGCGTCTACATGACTCTTGGCAGTGCGCTCCTTGAACCCGCCCTTGATGAGTGCCGCCCTCAGTCCCTCGACAAGAGGGGCATCTTCAGAATAGAGAGGCTCGCCGCTACGGCCTACGAAAGCCCAAGTTGGCCGTGGCGGCGGCACCGAGACGGCCAGCATCGTCCCAGCCCTTCCGCCATGCGGTATTGGCGGGTATTCGTGCTCGCCCGCCCTAAGGGGCTGCCCCTCGGGTAAGAATGCGCCGACTTGATGGATGGAGGCTTGCGTCGGCATGCCGCCACCTGCATTGGCGATCTCCCTCAACTGCTGTTCGAAAGCCGCTGCGTCTGCCGACGGGGAAACCGACAAGTTCTCTTGCGGGCCCGCGCTGCCCGACTGCTGGAGCCCCCCGCGAGTTGAGGTAAAGTTCATCCGTTCCCACCTTCGAAATATAGACTTAGGACTCGGCTGCTGAAGGACGATCGTGCAAAAACCGAGCGCGATCAGGGAGCTTCAGCTGAGGCTCCTCTTCCGAGGTCTGGCCCCTGCAACAAGCCCCAGTTCGCGCAGATGCCGTCCCAAATCACTCTGAGCATTTGGCTGTTTGCTAGGTGGAGTAGCTGTCGAGAACCTGACGACAACAGGGCTTCGTGCGCGCGGCGCGAATGCACCATCGGCACGCGCCGACACGCCTCCCGTTCGAGCCGCAACGATGACTTGCCGCAATCTATCCTGAGCACCTTTGGCCGACTTTCGGTCGATGAGGCTTCGCTCGGATTCCGCGTGGTAGCCTTTACAGGCATCAAGGCTAGCCGTGGCTTCCGACCAGCATTGTGGCAGCCTTTGCGAGGGACAGTCTGACCGCCGCTTATTTGCGCCAAATTCCCTGAGGTAGAGCAAGCGGAGCAGTTTCGTCCCGCCGATGCGCCGCTCGCTCACGAACGCTGCCGCGATTTCCATCAAGCGAATCAGCTGATTAATGGTACGCGTCCGGTGACGGCCCCTAGTTAAGTCATCTTGAGCAGATGGCTGACATCGCTTACGCGGCGTGAGCGATGTTCTGAGGTCGCCAATTCCAGGGCATGAGTTCGTCAATGCGCTTGGCAGGGTGATCCGGTAGGCGCGCCAGCACGTCGGCGAGCCAAGCCTGTGGATCGATGTCGTTGAGTTTGGCGGTGGCGATGAGGGTGTAGATCGCAGCCGCACGCCGGCCGCCCTCATCGGAGCCGGCGAAGGTCCAATTTCTTCTGCCCACTGCGACAGCCCGAAGCTCGCGCTCGGCGGCATTGTTCGACATGCAAAGCCGTCCATCATCAAGGAAGCGGGTAAATGCGTCCCAGCGGCTGAGGCAGTAATTGATTGCCTTGGTCGTATCGTTGTTCCTGGAGAGCTTGGCGCGCTGTTCGCGCAACCACGCCTGCAGTTCGACGATCAGAGGGCGGCTACGCTCCTGGCGCACGCGCCGGCGCTCCTGCGGAGCAAGACCGTTGATCTCACGCTCGATGGCGAACAGGACATCGATGCGCTTGACCGCCTCGGCCGCGATCGGCGCCTTGCTGAGCCGAGCAAGATCAAAGAACTTGCGCCTGCCGTGTGCCCAGCACGCGGCCTCGATGATCGGGCCGCTTTTGCGATTGGGCTCGTAAAGCCTGCTGAAGCCGGCATAGGCGTCGGCCTGCATCAGCCCGGCATAGCTCAGCAAATGCTGCTCCGGATGCTCACCACCACGATCGGGCGAGTAGAAGAACACGGCCGCTGGCGGATCTGGCCCGGCAAACGGGCGGTCGTCGCGCACATAGGTCCAGAGCCGGCCGGTTCGGGTCTTGCCCTTGGCCAGGACCGGCACCGTGGTGTCGTCTGCGTGGATGCGTTCGGCCGCAAAGACATGGCTCCGGATCGCGTCAACCAGCGGCATCAGGGTTGCGGCGGAGGCTCCCACCCAATCTGCCAGCGTCGAGACATCGAGGTCGATGCCTTCACGCTGGTAGACGTCGCTCTGACGATGAAGCGGCAGGTGCAGGCCGTACTTGGCGAACAGGACATGGGCCAGCAGCTTGGGCCCTGCACGCCCGCGCGCAATCGGGTGCGAGGGAGCCGGCGGCTGGGTGATCGCTTCGCAGGCCCGGCAGACGAGCTTCTCGCGCACGTGCTGGATCACTTTCCACTGGCGCGGAACGAGTTCCAGCGTCTCCGTCACGTCCTCGCCAATTTTGCGCAACCGGCTATCGCCGCAGCATGGGCAGGTCGCAGGCACCGGATAGACGAGGCGTTCCCGCGGCAAATGCTCCGGCAGCGGCCGGCGGGCTGGCTTGCGGCGCTCGAACGATGGCACCGCAATCTTCTCGGCGGCCATCTGCGCCGCGGTCTCGGCTTGCGCCGCGTTCTCCTCCAGGTCGGCGAGTTGTAGCTCGAGCTGGTCCAGCAATGCGCCTCGCTCGGAGGACTGTCCGAACTGCTCGTGCCGCAGCTTCTTGATCGTGAGCTTGAGCTTCTCGATCAGCAAGGCCCCCGCTTGGGCCTCGGCTTCCGCGGCCAACCGGGCCGCTCGCTCGGTGCGCAGCATCGCCTGCAGCGTGGTCACATCGTCGGGAAGAGAATCATCGGTGCCCATCGCCGACCAGAGAATCACAAGACGCGGTCTCTGTCCGAACCGCTGATCGGGCTTCCGATTCAAATCCCAGCGATCAGCCCGCCGCCTGCGGGCGCCAGGTATGTTGTGGCATCCGCCAGTCGATGCCCTCCAGCAGGTAGCCAAGCTGGGCTGGGGTGATTGTCACCACGCCATCCGTCGACGACGGCCACAGGAAGCGGCCGCGCTCCAGCCGCTTGGCGTAGAGCGACATGCCCAGTCCATCGTGCCAAAGGATCTTGATCAGCTTGCCGCTTTTGCCACGGAACACGTAGAGGTCGCCGCCGTGCGGGTCTCGCGTGAACGCTTCCTGCACCAGCAAGCCCAGCGAGTTCATGCCGCGACGCATATCGGTGTGGCCGGTCGCAATCCACACCCGCACGCCCGATGCAATGGGGATCACCGTAAACGTCCATCTGCCAGCGCCGCCACGGCGGCCTTCAGCGTCACCGCGTCGACCGTACCCGTGATCCGCATCCGAGCCCCGGCCGCAAACTCGATCTCGATCGACCCGCCGCTGCTGGCCGGCGCGACTGGACAAGGCGTCGGCCCTGATTCCGCGACCACCATCGCCGGTACGAAGCCAGGTTGATCGGCGGCATCCTTCGGCTCGGGCCGAAACGACCGTCGCCATCGCAGCAGCAATGACCGCGAAACGCCATACCGGCGCGCTGTTGCCGCAACCTGGCGCGGCGCCTGCAAGCTCTCCAGGACGATCTTGAGCTTCTCATCCTCGGACCAGCGCCGCCGCCGGCCCGTGTCCACCACCTCAAGCCGCTCGACTTGGGCACTGCGCCTATCACTGTCCATAAGGACAGTACTCAACAACACGCCTCATTCGGCAAGGCGGCCTTCACCGGACGGATACGATTAATGATGGCTCGGGCTGACATGAGACGTCCCGGCGCGCTCGTTGCGTCGCCGCTCGACGAGACGGGTGGACCTCGTTAGAGGTGCTCGCTTGGGTCGAAGAACCAAGGTTTCCGCTTGACCAATGTCGCAGCGCCGCTTCGATCCAGTGGAATTTGGGCAAACCCGATTGCACTGTTCAGTGCGGGAGCTCGTCATCGATCGTGACGGGTCACAGCGTCATCTCTTCCGAGCGGCTTTAGGAGGCGACCTTTCGCTGAGCCTGAAAGAACAGTCTATATCCCACAGCGACAAAGACCCAACCGGATCTTACACAAGATGGCCGAGCTACCAACCTCATCTGCTGAGAGCTACCCGTTATCCCTCATTCAAAGGCCATTTCAGCCACCTCAATCATGGGCCACCGGTAGAGCTTTCGATGATCCGGCGGTTCGCGCCGCTGCGTTTTGAACAGAAGTAGACCAGCGATCGGCGCTCCCCGGTCAGCACAGGTTTCACCTCGTGCCGGAGCTTACATGTGGTGACAAGCACGGCGCCAAATGGCGCTCGGAATACCTGTTGTTCGTACCCGCTTGGATATACCACGAACTCACCCCCCTCGAAGTCTCTCGCGAGTTGCACAATCACCGAGTACTCGAAATCCGGGTCGCTCGCAGCATCCAGATGGATGCCAACAAAAGAACCAGGAGGCATACGATGCATTTGGCATCGGCGAATCACGTAATCTGACGATGCTCCCAAGATCTTTCTTAGCGCGAAGCTGCGGTCTTTCCTTTCAAGTAGTTCCATGATCTGCCCTGGAGCTGCACCACTCACGTTGCTAGGAGCGCGGCCGGGCGGGTCTACCCTCACGCGTTTGACAAAGACATTGTGCGAGTCACCGGCATCTCCCTCCCGCACTTCTTCTTCGGGAATCTCAGCCTGCAGCTGATCGATCCTGGCCAAGTCATCTTGGGTGAACAATATCTGGGGGCCGATCACGACCGTCCCCTTCACCAACAGTTCTATGCGGTATTTTGTCAGAGCTTCTTCTGAAAGCAGACGGGATTTATCATTCATTGCGCGCGCCATTCGCGTTCACTCCAGGGTTTTGATCTTCGCGGCAGGGCTCCAGGTCCTGGTGCATCGAGCGGAAGGCTTGCTCCCAATGCTCGCCATCGAACTCGTTTATTCTTATGCATTCGATGGTCCTTTTATCCAGGCATCGAACATTTACGCTGAATCCGGAGGGGTTCGACCGCGGCCTATAGAATGGCTTTACGCCACAAACCCGGCAAAACGTGTGCCGAGCGATGTTCTTGTTGAACTGGTACGCAGTGAGGAATTCTTCGCCGCACTCAATGCCGAGCTTATCGCCTGGCACGAGCAAGTGCAGAAATCCAGACATTTGGCAGATTGAGCAATTGCATCGAACCGCAGAGAGCTCTCGCGACGCTCGGACGTAGAACTTGACAGAACCACAATGACAACGGCCATGGTGTTCGATCTCCGAGTGACCATCTTCCTCAAGTGAGACAATTCGGAGCAGATCGCGGCACCACTGTAAGCTGAGCCGATAGGCTCGATCGAATTCATCCAAAAAGCGACCATTACGCTCAGCCGGGACAAGCTCGCCAATCAGCCGGCTTGTCATGTCTGCGTGATACTTCTCCGCGGGATCCTCTCCACCGACATGGCTGCGGAAGTACTCAAGATCGTCAGACCGCGCCTCAAAGGTTTTGACCAAAGTGGTCCATAGCGACTGGATCATGTCCGCAGCATGTAGCTCAAAAGCGACCATGTAGGCGCAACGCACTAGGGGGTCTTTCGATGACAATCCGGCATAGAGAGAATGCAGGTACCGCTTCGTCGTGGCGCTGTAGTTGGGCCGCACTGCTCTGCCCAGTAGTTGCGAAGCATCCTTTCTAAACAGGTTTGAGTGGAAGTTTTCAGTCACCAGAATATCGGGTAGCGCCGCCTTTCCGCCCTGGAGAACTCGGCCATAACCACCCGTCTCGTCCCAACAAATGAAATTTGCGACCACGCTCGTCAGTTCGATGTCCCTCCCAAGATCTCGATTGTGATGCATTGCATCGAATATGAGGTCCCTTTGCGACCCCGCCTGCAGGTACGGGAACGCCTGTGACATCGCCAGGTATTCAGGCAGCAGGCTAGCGACCTGGTCTTCGGACATCTCCGCAGTGAACGGGTGCGGGCCGAACAGGGCTCGCGCTTGCTCAGTCAAATACTCGCAGGATATCTGCGGAGGCAGATCCGGTGTAAGTCGAGACGCTTGAGATGTCATTTGACCTCTGGCTATGAGGAGAGAACGGTCCTTGACGAAGCAACTCCGTGTCCGGGCCAACTATTGGCCGCCGCGAGATCGGCGAGTTGTTGGTGCGATGGGCCTATGATCGCGTTCACCATCCAGGCAAGTCGGATTCCGGTCGACGAGCGGTCCGATGCCGCGAATGCCCGGCACGGCCAGCATTCCCTTGCAGAGTCATGGTGAGATATTGCGCCGCGCACGCCATCGGGAGGCTAACGTCACATGCGGGAGTGGCGTTTCTGGTCGCCCGGTCGCTTCCGGCTTTCGCGATCTGTCGTGAATGGATCAAGGCCTCGCAGTTGCTGCTCCTGCCATTTCATCGAACCGCTGTGAGCTTGGTACAGCATTACAAGAACCAATCCGCATCTACCGGGCTCTTGGCACGAGCGTCTCAAAGAGACCGCCCTTAGTTTTGCGCGTTCTGCGAGCACCGCCACCACCCTGTGTTCTTGCACGCTTACAGCAATCGCCGTGCCAACTCGTGCACTCACTCCATAAGATTCTGAATACGTTGACAAAACGCTGGCGACCGACTCCTCGATTGCAAGTGTATTGAACCTGACAGGGTTTGCACGGCCGTGAGAAACCGAACAGCGAAGAGCCAGCCGCCACTCACGATGGGTGTAGGGCTGTTGAATCGCGGAGATCGCTCCAAAGGTGCCACATACGGTAGCCCCCGGAAGGAGCTGGCGCCTAAAACCTGTAACACGGGGCAGCGCCCGACCACGTGATCGAATTAATGCATGGTCAAGAAACAGCCGGGCTTGCGGGCGATGCTGGTCTAGCGACTGAAAGTCGCGTGCTTGGTGATTGATGGCCGGGGCATGAGCCGCGCGTTGGTCGGCAACGGTCCTTGGGCTGCACCGTGGTATCGCCACTCTCTTCAGGTCCTTGGGACCGATGGCACCCGTCTTGTGTGCAACTAACAGACTTTCCGCGATCAGCGCAGCGCGCCGCAGGGCCGCTCGCGAAAAACGCAGCACTCCGTGATTTACGAGTGAACCACGCCTAGATGCTGTTTCCCCTCTGGGATGGACCGACCGTTTTGTCCGATTTCCATCATTGTTAGTCTCCAGCGGACACCAGACAAGATCAAGAGATGTGCTGTTCGCATCCCCAGCCGTAGAGCCCATTTTAGGACCATGGCATGGCCGTGGCGACATCACGTCGAATGCAACTCGGTCTCGCTGCACCAGCCGATAGTGTCGGCTGCCTTTCGTACATGATTCCACGGTGATCGTGGAGGACGTGAATCGCCGCGCCGAAGCTCCATTTAGCGCAGATTCAGGCGAGAGCTCATCTCCAACTCGGTTTCCCGTCTGGCACGACACCTGCAAAGCTATCCACAAACGCGCCTGCGTCATGGGATCGAGAAGAACAGTCGCCGCATGGTCAGGTTGGCCGAACATACGTTCGCTGCAGGCGCTGCGTTCACAGAACGGACGTATATGCACATTCGGCAAGGAACCCATCGCGACTGTGGAAGCTGGCCGGCAAGGAGAGGTTCGCTTCTTTGGTGAGAAGGCGTCACCGAGCAGCATGCGGCGGATTATCGAGCGAAGAGCCCGTCGGCTTGATCGCTACTGGCAATGACGCCCATCCAAACCGTGCCGATCGCCGCTTCTTGGCAGCGGCGCGTGGCGGAGTTGCAATCGGTCCCAAATCTGGCCGGACTGGCATCTGCGGGGCGTCCCGCCCCTACTGCCGCTTGCGGCAGCACTGAGGGTTGTGAGCTGATTCTGAAGCAAGGCGCTACACATGCTCGATAAACTCGATTTGAGTAAGTTCACGGTTCATCCGCAACGCGATGCCGTTCTCGCTGAAGTGCACGCGCGCCCATTCACGCAACTCGTCGCACCGTTCAGTATGATCCACTTCGCATTTCTTGCGAAGGGCGACACGGCCGCAAGCGATCGCCACCGCTTCGTCGCATTTTGCCGGGAGC
>Ga0209489_109969_pt1 | contig 11225 bp, 8 predicted proteins | sample SiratrowhiteBW_FD_187527 | JGI IMG/M metagenome (GOLD analysis project Ga0209489, IMG submission 187527) | Root nodule microbial communities of legume samples collected from California, USA - Siratro white BW (SPAdes) (version 2) | ecosystem: Host-associated > Plants > Roots > Nodule | place: USA...
AATAGGAAGGAGATCTCGCATTCCCAGCTTCATGTTTTTGTATAGTTATTTGAGTTATACAATTTGTTTATTAAGTTAATCCCTATTGCCACATATCTCATAAATGTTTGGTCACGTATTTTGTCTTCCCATTTTCCAAAACAAAATTATTAGAGAATGAAACTGAAATAAATAAAGAATTTGGTTAGTTTTTAAGAAAAATACTCACTCAAAGTGTGTAATTGCTCTCAACTTTTTTTGTTTTAAATTGGTTTTAACTCAAGAAATACTATTCAAGGGAAAGAAAAATAATTTTCAAATGCACATCCTACAAAAGAAAAATAACATGGATAAAACTAGCAGAAAAACACACAAACTGAATAAAGGTAAAGCAATGCTAAGCAAAAATACTAAAGTACCTTAATAGATAAAACTAATGAAAGAAAGATAGAGAAAAACATACGAAAAGAAAAACTACAAAAGAAATCTAAATTATATTTTTTTTTTTGAAAAATATATTAAAACAGTGAGTAATATATTAAATTGACACAACTGATACGAAAGAACCAAATAATAAATTTTGTGTCTGAACCTGATAAAATTAATATTAATAATAATAATAATAATAATATAAAAGAATAAAAAATTAATTAACCAATAAAAAATATGGTTTTTATTTTTAACAAATATTATAAGACTCGTAGGGGCTATACACACATTATAAAACTTAATAGACCTTAATCCCATAAATATTTTTCTGTGAAATATGTTAACGATACAAAAAAAATTATAAAGTTTAGGACTTTAAATTTTCAATGAAATCTTGAGTTATAAAAATAAAATAATATTTTATGTAAATAATTAAATAAAATATTTTTTAGAGTAGTTTTTCTAACAGTCTTGTATGAGAGTAAAAATTGTAAAAAAAAAAGTATTAAAAGTATTGTGATGAGGTAAATTAATAAAGAGTAAATTAAAATTTCATAAAATAATCCTAACCAAGAGTATCTCAAATGCAAGAATGACAGGTTAGTAGTAAATTTAAGATCTAAGATTTTTATAACTTCTATATGTTAACATAACAATAAATATAAGAATTATGATCTTATTTAAAACTCTAAAAAAAAACTTTTCCGTATATATTTCTCTCAATAATTAAATAAATATTGATTGGAGTGAAAAACATGAAATGTCATAATTCTATAAGGAAGTCATATTTATATTTAATGTATAATTAATAAAACTTATATATTATTATAATTATATTTAATTCACAATCAATAAAAATATATTCATCCGTTAATACAATTACTAATTGAAAAATATATTTAATTTTTTTGTCCTTTTAGTGAAAATGCTTCCATCATTTATGTATATATAAATGAATACTTGTTATTGAATAACATGTTCAATGAATAATATGGAGTCTTCAAAAATGTGATATTCTTGGTAGTCCTCTTCATTACGACTTCGGGTTAAAAATAAGTCTTTTTCTTGTAAACTAAATATCTTAATTTTATGTTATAAAAACAAATCTTTCATTTAATTTGAGACATTAGAATTTATATTTTATTTAAAATTTAAATTGTTATTCTTAATTATATTTTTGTGTTTCAGATTTGTACATAAGAAAAACATAAGCAAGACGACCCATTACTCGAATACCATATTATAATGGTGAGGAGTGCCAAGCTGGATGCACTAATCCATTCTGTCATTGTGATACAATATCACACCAATTTTCAACCTATGCTAATACTATCAAAATATCACACCAAGCACCACCAAACTGAATGATCTTCTTTATCGGATGCGATTGGTCAACTTTTTGGTTCTATGTATTTTTAATTCTTAATAAAAAAATATAATCATTTCATGTCTCATCATATTCTCATATCACAGCTTATAATTTTTCTTAAAATTAAAATGATTAATAAAGATAAGTTTCACATTGTTCTTAAAGTTATTGTAGGTTGAAGTTTAGGAGGGGTGAATGGAACTTTTAATTCTTTTTGAAAAACTTTTGTGAGAGAATGATAATTTTGATTAATCAATTGACTATTAATCAGTTTGGCACAATACAAACAAAATAATCAATTAAAAATAAAAATAGCTTATTGAAATTTTCATTTTTTATAATTTACTCAATCTGTCCCAGTAAAACAATCAATTGAAATTCATAAACAATCAACTGAAATTTCTCAACACTCAGAATATAAGAAAAATAACAGGATGATTTTGAAAACAATAGGCTAAATTTTTTCAGCGGTGCTTAGCCAAATCTCTAAATATTTTGATGAGAAAAACCATAGCTTCAAATTACAGATCAATTGATTGAAATTTGACCAGTAACAATTTTACAGAATTCTAACGGTCAAAATAACTAATTAATTTACACAATCAATCTGTTTATATTCAAAAAAGATTAAAATGAAATTTATAAATTTTCAGTAAAAAAAAAAAAATCAACAGATTGAAATTACAGATGAAGTGATTAAAATTTTCTAAAAATCACTGCTAACAGATTTAGAATATTTGCAAAATATATTTTTATAACAAAATTATTTTCATACAAAATTACATACGAATAGGTTATCTACAAAATTATATACAGATTTATCTACGGATTTTAAAAATTCTATTACAATCTTACTTACATACAAAATTTTTCCGTATATAAATTATCTATGGAATATTATATATGTAATTTCGTAAATAATGCCATTGCACATTATATACGAAAAAATTTCATAGACAAATTACATATAGAAATTATGTAATATGCAATGCAGTTATCTACGAAATTACATACGGAATATTCCGTAGATAAATTATATATAAAAAATATTCTATAGATAAAGTTTAGACGCCATATTTATATACGGATTTCTTTTCATAGATAATCTGTCAATAATTATTGTTTACATACAAAATTTAGACATTAAATTTTTTCTATAGATAAAATTGAATTCTTTTCTTTTGCAGTGGATGCACAACTCAAATCCTGAAATGGATCACACAAAAGTACCCCCAAAGTTTTTTCTGTCAAATTTTGACAGGTGCATGTGCCCATATTGCTTATATTAAATTCATATATTTCAGGTTAGGTTAAAGTAGGAAGGGCATATAAGTCAGTTTTCTCATATCACACTTAGCTCTAGTATAAAGTAGAAGCTTTGTTGTATTTGCAACTAGTAGAGCACATGAAAAAGGTATGGTGTTTTGTGTAAGCAAGTTCCTAGTTTAGAAAGTTATAAGGAAAGATCCAAGGGTAGAAGAATCTGAGAGAGGCTAATTTGGAGTGCATGTTATTCAACAAAACAGCACAATGGAGTGGAACAGAGGAACTGAAGGTTTCGAGAGTGAACACGATTCTTTTTGTTCCTTCACTAGATTAGATGGATTTTTTTTTTTTTGCATAATACAGGTTGTCATAGTACTAAGTCAAAGATTGTTCTCAAAACACATCATTGCATTGATGGGAAACTATAGAGGACGTGTTGTGTAATGTTGAAGACTAAACATAATAAATTGCATAATTGTATTTGTAAAATATCTAAGCTTTTGTTACAGCGAGATCGATTATATTTTTTGCAAGGACAACATGAGTCCTTAAGAACATTTTTATATATTTTTAAGACAATGTCGAAGGCATATAAGTTTTTTGTTTTTTTCAAGATTTATTGATAGCCCAAACTTTAACTAAGTCATACACAAAGGTGTAAAGGAGTTATAACATCCCAAATATTTTTATATTTATTCATTATTTATTGTTAATATAAAAAAAAACATAACCAAAACTTTATTTTACGAAATATTAATCACCACACCATGCAACACCACCTTCCTTCGAATGTGATTCATCAACTTTTCCTTCATATTCATAGTTTTTAATAAAATATAATTGTTGCATGTCTCGTTGTGTTCCTATATTCTATCACGCTTCATAATTTTTCTAGATCAAAATGATTTATAGAGATAAATTTCAATTAAGAAATTTTGATGAAAGAAAATAATAAAATTATATTTATACAAATTAAAACTAATTTAACTTAATATCCATAACAAATATAATTTTTTAAAAACTTTTAAATTTTGACTTCCAACTTATCTATAAATTAATTTTAATTTATGATGAATATTTCTTTTTATTATTTAAAAAAAAAACTCGTACTAGCATAATCTACTTTGTTTAATTTTAATTTTCAAATGAGAAGGAGTTTAATCACTATAAGAAAAAAACTATTTATAAACCAATTTTTAGCTATCAAATAAAATGGTTGATAATTGTGACCAAAATAACCACTAAATTAGGTTTTGGTTGCTAAATAACTACAACATAAAAGTAATGATTGAATTTAGTAACTAATTAAGTCAAGATAATTAGTATCTAACATTAGCTACCAAGGTTTTAGCCACTTGTCATTTCACGAGCAAATTAAAAGAATTTCAGCGTTGACGGTCTAACATCAAAGAGATGATAGTGTAGATAAGGAAAAGTTAACCTTAAGTCGTCTCCCAATGAATCCAATAGTAATTTAGACAATCAATATTCAAAACTTATTTGTAGTAAAGAAAGTTAGTAATAACAATAAAATAAAGAGGGGGATTTGAGATTGTTGTGTAGAAAATTAAAATAGATGAATTAAAAATAATAAAGAAAATATATTTACTCTCAAGTTCTTTTACAACAAATTCTTTTTATAGTTTTCTTAAGATTATTATTCTTCAATTCCCTTCACATAGGTAAACTCAATTAAACAAGCGTTAATCAAATTCAACGGAATCTTATTAGCAAAACAGACATTTACCTATATATTCAATATCTCACCTCGTCTCCAACCATATACTCAATGGGATGTATATCTTTTATCTCTTGACAAAGTGTACAAGAAATTGATTAAGACTAAGCTAATTAACCAAGAACTCTAGTTAAAGGAAAAACAATTGAATTCTACACAAGCATTTAAAAATAAAAAGTTTTCAAAAACATATAATTCAAAAGGACCAATAATATAGAACAGTTGATACAGATGATGTAAAGAACAAAACTTTATTAAACAGAAACCTAAGAATTCATGATGAAATCATAAGAGAATCAACCCAAAGGATTTTAGCATTCCATGAAGAAGACTAAAATACAAATGAAAATAAAACTAGAATTTATGTTATGCAGCGGTGTTAAAATGATATCACATGTACGATCTATACAAGGCAAACAGAACCTTAGTGTAGACAATGAATTATAGAGAACAACTGTTGTTAAGAACTTTTGTGCAGCAAGGTGTACTACGCAGGGGTCAGGTGGACGAATGTAGTAAGAATGGAGAAGGTTTCATGAATGGATGGTTAGGTATGAATAGAATTTTTGGGTGAGTTGCTCGTATGGTGTAGACGATCTAATGGGGTTGTCTCGTAAGGGAACGTCTAAGGGTGTAAAATGGTGTACTAGCTAGTCCGTAATGATGGAATTTAAACATTTAAAGTTATACTCAGTTGGAGATGAAGTTGGTGCAGGTTGAGTAGGATGGTGGTGGAAGGGTTGACCATAAGGTCTAGCTGTTGCAGGCGGTCTGAGTGTGGTTGGTAATGGAATGGGTATTACCTCAGGAGGCGGTGGTGGTTGGGTAAGAGGACGTCTACGAAAGCTTTGATATGTAAAAACAGTGTCATGTTCTAATGAGCTATCATTTTCTACATGAACAACTAACAATGATTTATCCTTTTGCACTGAATTTTGCTGCATATTAGAGACTCAGGTAGTGTTATCAGGAATCACTATGATGAAATTTGTACATTCTAGTTCAAGTAACTTTGCTGATATATCCATATCAGATCCTATATCACAATCTGCATAATCAATGGCTAGAAATTGATTGATATCAACACATGTGCTACATACAGATGAATCACAACACAAATCACAAGTGTAGTCAGTGCTAGAATCAATTAAAGTAGGGATTCATATTAGTTGCAACTCTTTCAGTGGTAGTTGGACAGATGATATTGATTCAAAAATTTCAGCAACTTGCAAATCAACTAGGTTAGCTTTAAGAATAGTTACTATGGTTGTATTTTTTAATTTTGGTTCATTAGTCAAACCTAGTGTAGTATTATCAGTGTCTATATCACTAGTTATACATTTTTCTATCTCTACACATATTTGGCAGATATTTGAACTAGTACATGAGTTACAGAAGAAAGTCTTATCAACACTTGGATAGTTCAAAAAATTCAAAATGTTCAAATAAATCACCATTTTCAAAAATAGTAAGTGTGTCAACAACTGTTGTAATCTCCTTATGTGGAAAAGGATCTATACCAAGAAGAGGATCTATGTTTGGGAGAGGGTTTGTACCTGTGAGTGAAAAGGAATCTGGAGATATGGAAGAGTTAATCTCATCACACATATTAGATTCATAAGTACAACCTATATCAAGTTCTGAAAATTTTTTTAAATCAAAATCTAAACTAGGATGATGAAGTGAATTTAACTCTTGCTCAACAAAAGTTTCAATCATAGTGCAATTTTCCATGTCTTTAAAATTTTTCTTTCGTTGTAAGATAATCTCTTCTAATTTATCAATACAAATTGCAAACATAATTGAGATTTTATCGTTCTTTCACACAATTGCCTCACAAGTTCCTCTAAAGATGGTTCACTCTAGTCAGAGTCAGTACAATAAGGTTGTTGAACGCATGGCTCATAAGGATGTGGTGGTTGCTGAAAATGTGGGTCATAAGGTTGATACGGTTCATAAGGTTGTTGTGGTTGCGGAAAACAGGGCTCATAATATTGCGATGAGTATTGAAAACATGGTTCATAAAACTCAGAATATGACTCATAGGACTCACATTGCATTATAATTATTTCATTGTGAAGAATAACATGAAAGTTGGTAAATCCTATAAGTTGAATCCATATTCACAACAAATCAAAAGATAAAAGGAAATTAGTTGCTTTTGCATAGGAATGGTAGATGCTTAAAAAATTCTCTTTCTCTCTCTCTCTTTTTTTAAAGAAAATATGTTGAAAGTTTGTCAAGTAAACTTTCAGGAAAGAGAGGTGAGTCACAACTGGACATTTTTAAGTACCAAGTCTTTCCTACTCAGAGTTGTTCTTAGACCACTTTTCCAAATTTTCTTTTCAAATACTACTAGAAAATTACTGAATAGTGACCAAAATTAGTGACATCAATCACTATCACTAATTGAATCAATGACTGAAACAATATGGTCACTATCATTGACTGAAACAGTGACCGAAAAATTCACTTACAAATTCGGTCACTGATTTGGTCAATGATTTCAGTCACTGATTCGGTCATCGATTCAATTACTGATTCGGTCACTGATTTAGTTACAAATTCGGTCATAAAATCGGTCACAGATTCAATCACAGAATCGGTCACAGAATCTGTCACAAATTCGATCACAAATTTAATTACAGATTCAATCACAGAATTGTTCACAAATTTGGTCACAGAATCCGTCACAGATTCGACTACAGAATCAGTCACTATCTATCAACGACTAAAAAAATAACGACTGAAGTGTTTGGTCATTAAATCGGTCAATATTTTAATCACTGACCGATTTTAGTCATTTAGTGACCGATTTTTTGATCATTATTAATGAATTTTCTAGTAATGAAAAAATATAGAGACTTTAAACATTAAAAAGAAACAAAATTTAAAATAAGAAAAAAATGAAGACAAAATTAAAATTAAAATTGCTGAAAACAAAAAAAAAGAAAATAGAAATTAAGAATAAAAATAATAAATTTAAAAATAAAGAAAGAAACAATAATTAAAGATAAAAATAAAATATTAGAAGTCAAAATCAAATGAAATAAGATATAAGAACATAAATTAAGATTGGATATGATAAATATTAGATTTTTTTTCATAATGTGACCAGTGAAATAATTTGGAAGACTAATTGAATATAACTAACAAACGAAAAATAGATATGGAATAAAAAAATTATGTGAATAAATAAGAAAATTGAAAATCAAACTCAAATTTTTAATGATATAAGTGGCTAAAATCTTGGTAGCTAATCTAAGATACCAATTATCTTGACTTAATTGGTCACTAAATATAATCATTACTATTATTTTATAGTTATTTGGCAACCAAAACATAATATGGTGATTATTTTGGTTACATTTAGTAAGTATTTTATTTGGTAGCTAAAAATTGATCTCTAAATAACTTTTAAACTCCAAATTATAAAAATAAAAGACCATTTTTGTTATATATTTCACTCAATAATATAAAATATTGATTAAAGTGAAAAACATGAAATGTTATAATTCCAATAATAAAGATGCATTATAAGAGTTTAAGAAAGTCATATTTATATTTACCGCATAATTAATAAAAAATATAGAATAATGCAATTATTTTTAGTGTACAATCAATAAAAGTATATTCAAAGCATGAGTTGACCATTACCAATTAAGAAATATATTTATTTCTGTTTATTTGGTGAAACTGCTTTTTGGAATAAATTTGAGTATATATAGGTGAATATTTGTGAAATGAGACTTTTTTCTCATTTTGGTGTATTTTTTCATATTAATTCTTATAATGGATAAAAAAATATTATTTACCAAAATAAGCAAATTCTGGTAGCTAGATAGTCATTATTTCAAACTAGTCAAAATAAAAGTGACTGGCGATTTCAATTAATGATATTAATTAAAATAATTTCTCTCTCTGTAATCATTATTTTTTAATTATTTGATACTATGATAGTTAAGTTTAACAATTAACCAAATGAATAATAATAATTACATAATAATAATTAACAAAACTATAACATAAATATTAAGACATATAAATTTATTTTAAATTACAAAATAAAATAATGATAATAATAATTTTAATTAAATTCATATGAATTTAATTTAAATAATAGCAATAAGAATAATTTCATACAAATTTAATTTAAAAAATAATAATAATTATTGAATTCACTTATTATTAATTATTATCATTATGTTATTTTGTTTTAATTTAAAATAAATTTTTTTGTCTTAATTTTTTATTACAGTTTTGTTAATTATTATTATTAATTTTTTTGTTAATTGTAAAAGTAACAAGTGCTAAATAATTAAAAAATTATTTTTTAATTATTATTGTGTTATTATTATTATTATTGTTAATTATTATTATGTGATTATTATTATTATTATTATTCATTTTGTTAATTGTTAAACTTAAAAATGATACTATCAAATAATTAAAAAATGATTGTAGAGAGAAAAACGATTTTAATTAATATCATCAATTAAAATAGTCAGCATGTCACTTTTATTTTGACTAGTTTGAAATCATGTCTATCTAACTGGCACAATGATCCCATTTTAGTAAATAATTTTTTTTTACCCCGAAATTAATATGAAAAAATACACTAAAATAGAAAAAAAAAACTGTGAAATGAGCAACATGATATGAATAAAAAAAATATAATCTTATTTAAACTCTACATTATAGAAATAAAAAATATTATTTTATATATTTGTTTTCAATAATTAAATAAAATATTGATTAGAGTGAAAAAAATTAAATGTTATAATTCCAATGATAAAGATGCGTTACGAGTCTAAGAAAGTCATATTCAACGTATAATTAATAAAATTATATAATATTACAATTACATTAATATGCAATTAATAAAATAAGTTCAAAGCAAGAGTTAATAATTATTAATTAAGAAATATATTTATTTTTTTGTAATAAAAAATATTTTTTTATATATTTCTTTTCAATAATTAAATAAAATATTGATTAGAGTGAAAAAAATTAAATGTTATAATTCCAATGATAAACATGCGTTACGAGTTAAGAAAGTCATATTTAACGTATAATTAATACAATTATATAATATTACAATTACATTTAATGTGAAATTAATAAAATAGGTTCAAAGCAAGAGTTAATAATTATTAATTAAGAAATAAATTTATTATTTTTGTTTGTTTAGTGGAATTGCTTTATGGGAATTTAGTATATATAGGAGATGAATAATTCTGATTGAATATCATATTTAGAGTAACATGGAGTTTTCAAGATATTCTATTGTTAATGTGACATTTTTATTAGTCTTTGTCATCATGACTTCAGGTTAGAAATGACTTACTTTATTTTACACTAAATATCTTGATTCATAGTTATGAAACTAAATCTTTCATATAGTCCCGAGGGATTATGATTGATGTTTTATTTGAAAATTTCACTTGTCATTGTTAATAACATTTTTGCATGTGTAGATTTGTGCATGACGAAGACACAAGCAAGGGGAATCATTTATCGAGAACCATGTGATAATGATAAACAATGCCAAGCTGGTTGCCGTAATCCAAATTGCGGTTGTTCAGTAGTATGCATGAATCATGTGTGTCAATGTCCACATGAATTTTTAACCTATGCTGGTAGTGTCAAGCCACCACATCAAGCACCATCACCACATCACACCAAGCCACCACACCATGCTAAGCCACCACATCCACACCATCCTCACCACCCACCAAAACATCAAGTACCACCACCACACCATATAACATCAAATTGAGTCATTTTTAGATTTATCAACTTTGTCTTCATATGTATTCTTAGTTCTTAATAAAATATGATTATTGCATGTCTAATCGTGTTCTTATATCATAGCTCATTTTTTTATATTAGAATAATTGATATTGAAATAATAAAATTAGATTTATATATAAAATAAAATCAATTTAAATTAATTTCCGTAAAAAAAATTATAATTTTCTTTAAACTATTAAATATTTACTTCCAACATATCTATAACTTAATTTTAATTTACCGTATGAATATTTTCTTTAATTATTTGAAAAAACACTCCTATTACGTTTAATTTTTAATTTTCAAATCAAAAGGATTTTAATGTTGCGATAATTATTTAAAAAAATAAAAAAACTAAACAGATAATTAAATAACATTGTTCTTTTAACTAGGCACGAGTATATTTGACCAAAATTAATTTTAGAAATGGTTAAATATTTAATATTTATTACATTTTTTTAATTTGATTGCATATTAATAAAGCATATTGTTCTAAAGTAAAAACAAAATTTTATTTTTGTAAAATACTCAAAATTATGCACATTAAAATTTGTTTACGTTGAATTTCTAATTAAAATACAATTTATGATTATTATGATAAAAAAATTAGGAATTTTCAGATTGGATTTGGTATTTTTTTTTTTTTAAGTT
>Ga0209489_109970_pt1 | contig 11221 bp, 9 predicted proteins | sample SiratrowhiteBW_FD_187527 | JGI IMG/M metagenome (GOLD analysis project Ga0209489, IMG submission 187527) | Root nodule microbial communities of legume samples collected from California, USA - Siratro white BW (SPAdes) (version 2) | ecosystem: Host-associated > Plants > Roots > Nodule | place: USA...
ATATATATTCTTACAATTGAAGTTTTGAATGATATTTTTTTTTAAATGATGGATGTTGAAATATATATTTTTTCTTTTAATAATATTATCAGGGAGAATGTTTGATCCATTTTTATTTTAAAATTTCAAATAAAAATAGAATAAATATTAGCACAATTTGTTTTGATCATGTTTAGAAACTTGATGTACAAGAAACAACATGTTTATAATATGAAAGCTATAGCTGTTACTTTTTGCCATCAAATCGTGAAAAGTTAATTTTTGAATTATGAACCCAAAACATGTTATAAAATTGCTCTTAGGGTAATGTAATTTATATTTAGATACATAGTTATCATAAAAGCACGTTAATAATAAAATTCGTTATCGTTCATAAAATATAATTTCATTTAAACAAGAATTAATACCTTAACATTAGATTAAATACGTGAAAAAAATGACGTTATCTTTTTTTTTTTTAACAGCCAAAAATAAAATGAATAAAAAGGAGCACTTAAGGGGTGCACCAACTCTTTTACAAAATAAAAAAACAAGAAAGGACCACGAAGCAATACCACTCCACAGAAAAAAAAACGAAAACAAGAAAAGGTAGAACACCTAGAGGTAATACTAAAAAGCCCACTTACTTGAAAATAAACTAAGCTATTAACCAAACAAAAAACACGCTTCCGTTACAATACCAACCCTTATAGCCTCCTTGTAAACCAATCCCAATACAATGGTATGCCTCTGACTATGGCCTCAAATCTCAAACAAACACTTGTACAACACAGGAAAACCAAAACTACTACACAAGAAAGTAAAAGTACTAACACATTAGTACAACCCCGCAAAACTCCTCAAAAACATACTTGAGCTAGTCCAGGGTGTCAAGACACTTAAGAGGAGCAAAGTGCCAGTCTAAATAAGAGAATGCAACTCTCTTAAACTTATTCTTAAGCCAACACCAACCCTTGAGCTGAGCTAGAGTAAAAATCTCTGTAGCATCTACTAACCCTCTGTTAAAAATCACCTTATTCCTATGGTCCCATAGCTCCGTCACTATAGCCACCCACATCCCTTTCCAAGCTAAAATAACACACTGACGCCAGCTTACAAGACCAAAACTCTGAAAGTGAATAGTGATAGACTCATGTCTGACATTGACATTTCCAACCCACCTCTCACACTAATCCCAAACATTATGGGCCACCTTGCACGTGGTGAACAAATGTTGTCCTGACTCTTCGTATTCTTGACACAGTGGGCAAGACAAATCCGTCAATTGCATACCTCTTTTAGCTAAGTTAAGTCTGGTTGGTAGTCTATCTAATAGTAACCTCCAAGTACAAACCACTGCTGATGGAACAATCTTAAGAGTCCATAACAACTAAAAGATCTCAGACACCTGCATTTGGTCCTCCTTGTTCAGCACATTATACCCGGATTTAACAGTCTCCTACCCACACCAGTCTATCCTGATCACTAGAGTGCCAACGGACATTAGAAATCATAGCCAGCAGTTGTTCTTCTTCGAACTTCTCCCAAACAAACCTCTCCCTGCGCCAACCTAAACACCTCCTGGAGCACTCTTCGCTAGTAATGTTCCCCCTTAGGACAAGGTCACCCACCATACTTTCTAAACACTTAGTGATCATAAACAATCTTGGAAACTTGTCTTTCAACACCTGACCGTCCACCCATCTATCTTTTCAGAAATTAACCCACCTACCATCCCCTAGAATCCACTGACATCTACGGTCGAACCAAAGACCTAGATCACCCTTATCAAAGATCCTACAAACATCCTGCCACCAAGCAAAGTGAGACCTGTGGACCGAAGCAACATCCATATTCCTCCAGTTACCATACCTAGCTTCTAGGATCTCTCTCCACAACCCTTCACCAGGTAACATGTACCTCCAATTCCACTTAGCTAACAAAGCACCATTAAAACATTCAATGTCCTTTATTCCCAAGCCACCGACTTCAACTGGAGTGCACACCTTATTCCAATTAACCCAGGCAATCTTCCTTTCTTCAAAACCCCAACCCTAGAGGAACTTAGCTTGGATTCTCCTAATATGGTTATAAACAGCAATCGGTGCCTTAACGAACGAGAAGTAAAAAAGAGGCAAAGTAGTGATGACAGACTTAATTAAACAAATCCTCCCCGCCATAGAAAGCAATCTACCCTTCCAACTAGAAAGTCTTGACTTAATTTTATCGACAATCAGATTCCAAAACGTAATTCTCCTAGGGTTACCTCCAATAGTGATACCCAGGTACTTAAAAGGAAGCTCCATTTGCCGACAGTTTAAGCACTTAGAATAGACCAACTTATCTAGTTGGGAAATACCCACAGCTCCGATAGCACTCTTGTGGAAGTTAACCCTAAGCCCCGAAACCAACTCGAAGCTCCTCAGCATTGCTTTAACAGCCAACACATTATGCAAAGAAGGCTCACAGAAAAAAAGAGTATCATCTGCAAATTGCAACAGATCCACCTTCACTCTCCTAGTGCCTACTGTCACACCACTGAACACATTTGCTCTTTTAGCTTCCCTCACTAAACCAGTAAGACCCTCCGCTACTATAAGAAACAGAAAAGGCACCAACGAATCACCCTGCCTGAGTCCCCTTTTAGGTCTAAATTCCTCCGTAGGACTACCATTCACAAGTACCGATACAGTCGTTGACTCCATACAAGCTCTTATCCACCTAATCCATTTGCAACTGAAACCTAATCTGCTCATCATATAGTACATAAACTTCCAGTCCACTGAGTCATATGCTTTTTCAAAATCCACTTTCACGAAAACTCCACTTTTCTTATCCTTCTTCAGGTAATCCACTATTTCGTTAGCCACCAAAACACTATCCAAAAGACCCATACCACCAAGAAAAGCAGATTGGTTAATATCAATGACACTAGATAAAACTTTCTTGAGCCTATTTGCCAACACCTTAGACAAGATTTTGTACACACATCCCACTAACGAAATTGGTCTAAAGTCATTCAAATTAGAGGGATTATCCTTCTTTGGAACCAGAGTAATGAAAGACGCATTACACCCTCTCGGAATAAAACCAGTATCTTGAAACCATAAAATTGCCCTGACAATATCCTTACCAATAACATCCCAATTATTCTTAATGAAGAAGAAATTATAACCGTCTGGTCCAGGGCATTTAGAGTTACCACATTGGCTCACTGCTTCTAAAATCTCTAACTCAGAAATAAAGGAACACAATATCTCATTATCAGCCCCGGTAATGTTCTTAAAACTCACACCGTCCAGATTCAACTTAAGTCCTGGTAGAGCCTCAAATCTTCTCTCAAAATAGCTCTTAATGTGGCATTTAACCCTACAAGGTTCTTCACACCAAACACCATTAATACGTAGCCCCACAACGTCATTCTTAGCCCTCCGCCACCTCAAACTGGAGTGAAAGAATCTTGAATTGGTATCCCCATTATTTAACCATTCAACTCTCGCCTTCTGCTTAGTCATAGCAACTTCTCTTTCGTCCAAAGTTCTCAGTTGACTTAGCATCTCTCCACCCTCTTAACCCTCTTGTCATCTTGGAGAGTTCCTTCATCATCACACTGATCTAACTCGCTAATCTTATCAATCAATTTTTGTCTTGCAATCTTATCGCTAACAAAAACTTCCTTATTCCAGCGTTTGATCTGCAATTTCATCCATTTAAGTTTTTCCCTGAGATTTTCCATACTGCTCCCACTATGGGCGGAAGTATCCCAAGCCTTTTTAACAACCTCTTTGAATCCCAAAGACTGCTGCCAGACATCAAAAGTGCAAAAGGGTTTCGGACCCCAATCTACAATACTGTTCTTAACAACTAAAGCACAATGATCAGAGACCTGTCTACTCTGCACAAATTGCTTGGATCCCTGCCATTGAAGCAACCACTTATCGGACACAAGAACTCGATCAAGTCTGCTCCTAGCTGTTCCATTGGGTCTGTACCAAGTAAATTTTCTCCCGACAACTGGGATATCCCTCAAGGCACACATCTCAATAAAATCATTAAACCTAGCCAAATCACACGAATTAACTGTCCCACTGTGGATCCCTTTCCTTTCTGCAGCAGATCGGACCGAGTTAAAATCACCAATTAAACATCTGATAGGACTGTTAACATTAACCAAAAGAGCTTCAATTTCTCTCCAAAGTAACACTTTTTCTCTATTAGTGCAGGGAGCGTAAACATTAATAACAACAACTTTAACTCCAGAATCATAGTCCCCACTCCTATAAGTACCTTCAATTAAAATAAATCCACTTCCTTCCACAGACCTGGAGCATGAAACACCTTGTTGTCCCACATAGTCAAGATACCCCATCCCTCTCTGTCTGTCCCTCTATGGACCCAACTGATATCATTATTACCCCATAAACTATAACATTTAGAAGCATCCAGATTAGATAACTTTGTCTCTTGCACTAACAACAATCCGGGATTTTCCTTAGAGATCATATCTCTCAAATACTTCCACTTAACAACCCCTCCCAATCCCCTAATATTAATACTAACAACCTTCATCGAACTTGATTCCCTTCCTCATGTGACACTTCCCGCATCAATAAGTTATCCCGATCCTCCATCTCAGAAAACTTTTGAAGAATAATCTCTTCGCTTTCCTGACAGACCACACCTATATCATTTGCTATCTCCCATAATCTGAGTTCCTCCATTCCATTTTCCTCAGACCTTAACCTCCTGTTACAGTTAAAAATATTTGAATCATTTAAGGTGTTGGACAGAGAAGGAGTTAACAACCTGGACTTATCACGTGTTGTAGATGCACCATTTAACATTGCAAAGTCCCTCCTAGTGCTTGACTCGCCTCTGTACCTCCTCCTTGAGTAAGTAAAGAGTGTTGGATCACCTTGCACGACACTGATTAACCTGAAGCAACCCTCACCTTCAGGCTCCACATCTTGCACATCGTTGACACCTCTAGCATCACCTCTTATATCCAGGCAGCAGCACCTCTAACGTCTAGCACTCCCAGTTCGTTGTTGGCTCCACCAGCATCCAACACCTCGACGTCGTCAACAGCTCCACCAGCGTCCAGCGCCTCAGCATCGTCGTCAACGTCTAAGCCATCGACCACACCGACGCCATGCACCACCCTATATCTGATATTTGAAGAAAGCAAAGATTGATTATGTGATTGAAATGGTCCATTAAATTTGTTGGGATAATGTATTTTACTACGTTTACATGCAGATCGAAAGCATGATAGAAAAGATATTTTGAATAATTTATTATACGTTATAAGGAAGTTGTTGTATGAGTTGCTTTCTCAATTTTAAGTGTGTTATCCGTAAAAGGTAAACCATAAGTTATTCATGGTGTTTTATTATTCTACATTTGAAAATATAAGTTGCTGAAAGTGATTGTGTGTTTTTTGATTTGTTGCTTTTTCCATGGATTGGACTTTCTTTCTTTCTGCTCACTTCACCAACACCAATCAATGATCTTATTCACTTTTAGGTCAAACTTGTATCATGTATTATAGGTAGACGCACGTTCGTATAACTCTAATTATTTATTAATAATTTAATTTCTCAAATTGCAGATTATTATCAATATAGTGTTTGAACTTATCAAAACTACAATTAGAAGTGAAAAAACAAGAACAAATAATTTGAAACTAGAATGATGAATGAAGTTGGTGGCTCTAATGCATACATGGAAGTCCTTTTCTGAATTTAATCTCTACGTGTTTGGATTTAGAATAGATGCATATATATTCAGTATAAGCTCAAAGTAAGTTTAGACTTTTTTTTATCATAAATCACGTTCATGACGTACATCACGAGCTCCAATATATGCATGCAATGTTTTGTTCTTTCATTACGTTACACTGTTTATTTTCTGTACGACAACAACTTTGTCACTCAATTAATCATTATCAATACTTTTTTTTTAATCTTATTCCAATCTCTATCATGAAAAAATTATAATATGTCATAATGACATTGAAATTAGAATCTACCACAAACTATCACATCTTTGCCACTAAGTTCACTAGTGGATTATTTCCATCATAAATTTAAATATCTTCTCTTGAATTAGGAGTTATGTTTTCCATTAAATAAACCACATTTGACAATTAATTATCTTACTATAATATTTACAATTCTTTTTTTTTTTTTATGTCTAGATATAAATTTTTAATGAGCAATTCTTTTCGTAATTTTAGTTTTCAGATTTTGCAAAACTTTTAGTTTTCGTTTAACTTTATTTATTTTTAATATGTTATTGTATAAAAATTAAAATTTTAAACCTAATATATTCATCTAACGTGACATAAAAAATAATTTAATTAATTAAAATGAATAAAATAAAAAATACATATAAATGAAAATTGAACAAAAATTACATATATTTTTTTAAAAATTGTGAATTCTATGGTAAAAAACTAGAAATGTCAAAATACCACATCAAAATTAAAAACGAACGAAAAATGCAATTTAATGTAAATACTAAAATTTTCAAGTTTTTTTTTTTAATTTTAATTGAATTTTACATTTTCAATGCATGCATATCGTATCATATTTAATAAAGAAATATAACTATTTTACTTTGTTAATCTCAGTTTAAATTTAATTTAAAGTTTAGCAAATTAATGCATTCAAATGAAACGTGACATAACTTCCAAGCAATTTCTTTTACAATTTTCTAGTCAATTCCAACAAGACTTAGTAAGTCATAATACAATTTAGATTATTAACAATTACAAAAATATATAACTAAATTGAATATTTCTAAAAAAATGAAATTATTTAAATATACAATTTTATTAAGTTGTTATATCCGACACATAAATTTTACGTAAATAACAAAACATAACTTTAAAATTACTAAAGAAGAAATTCATTTTTTTTATTGAACAAATTTAATAAAGATTCCTTAGTAATTAAAATGAATTGAATAAGTATATTCAAATTTCTAAAAAACTCAAGATCGAGAAAAGATGCTAAAATTTTGAAAAATCGATGAAAGATGCTTTTAGTGTTGTTAAAAAGATGTTAGAGTGTATTTTTTTTATATGTAAAAAATTAATTAAATAAAATGGAGTATTTCAAGAATGTCCTAATATGTGTAAAACAAAATGTGAGGCACTTGACCAATCTATGGTCTTAAAAAGATCTCACATTGTTGGGTGTATTGAACAATGTTACAATTAGACCCAACTCATCCATAATTATCTATTAATACAACTTGACCAAGGATACAATATTGGATAACTTGTGCTAAAATAAATTAAGCCTCTCTTGGTTAAAGTTTAGTTTATGGCTAAGAGATATTGAAACTGATATTTTAATGTCTTTCTAGTTATGAATTATGTTGTGTCAAAGAGGGATTCTTCATACAACTACATAAAGATCACCAGCCATACAAAACTAAAGTATTAAGTGAACTATGGGTACAAAGATAATATCGTAACTCAACAAATAGTTCAATATTCAGGTTTGATAAATCGCAATACCTTACTCTTACTAGAAAACATAATTAGCCTAAAACTGTAGAGATCACTTGAAACATCCCACATATCCTTGCCCCATATTTTTTTGTCTGTCATAGTAACATTATATTCCTTATATAAAACTTGCAAAACAAAACATACATTCCTTTGCCCCTCCAAAAGATGTTATTGCATAAACATAAAATACATTGAAAAAAAGTTGAATCTTGCCATTCAATTGCAAATTATTGTCAATTCCTTCTAAACTTTAACATATTGCCTACCCCATTATACTCACTTCACTCCCAACAATAATTTCACAATGCATAGTGGCATTAATTTCGTATTTAGTATAAATCAACTATCATTCCTTCACAAACAGTCAAAAACCAACCCACCTATATGTTAATATTAAAAGCCCAGTTTTAAAAGTTAGCTGCCATTTAAGCTATTGTCTTTAGACATAAAGGATAATAATACTAATCAAAATATGTGAATATCTTGGGGATTTTATACTTTATTCACACCACGATTTAAGTTTTGTCATACAAAAAATTTCATCTGCATCCACTCTCCATTCCTTAAAAATAATTTTATTTCTATGGTTTCACATCTCCCATATAACTGCCACCGATACCACTCTCAATACCAAATTTTGGTATTTATTAAGTCCTATGATGGAGAAATTTTTTAAATGGTTAATTATGGTATTGTGTCTAGCTAAGCTCACTCACACTACACAACAATTAATAAGAAAGTGATCAATTGTCTCAACCTTATTTTGACATAAAGGACACAACTGACTTCATAATATTATTCCTATTTTTTTCCAAATTTCTCTTAGTTGGAAGTCTATCTAGCATTACTTTCCGTGTGAAAAACCATGTTGAGGGTAGGATATGCTTCATAGCTGATTAAATAAGTGTATGTTCTAGTCAATTCTAGGATTTTGCAATACTTTCTATCCTAACCTTACAGTATAAACTCCTTGCTCCTTATCTATCCACACGCAAGAATCCATATTCCCTCTTTTCAACTTTTACTGTGATATTAATCCTAATAGTTGTTGTTCCTTTCTAGATTCTCAAGATAATCTCTCTTCTTGATATTAGTTTTCACCTCCATGTATCATTATTCCATTTTCCTAGATCCCTCACTACACTTTTCTTGCACTGTGAAAATAGGTACAATGTAAGAAACTTTTCCTTTAACAATTTGTACCCAACCCACCTATCATCCCAAAACCTCACTATTTTGCCATCACCTAACACCCATTTCATTCTACTATCAAAATAATTCGATTGGGTGCCTTCTCCACACACTATACATAGATCTATTCACCACCAAGACAATTTTTGATCAGCTATATTGTCATTCATATTCCTCCATGAACCATAGCTAGGCTTTATTACCCCTTCCAAAGTCTATATTTTTTCATTCCAAACCTCCATTTCCACCTAGCTAGTATGGCCATGTTGAATTGCTCTATATCTTTTATGCATAGGCTCCTTTCCTTTTTAGGTTTGCATATTTTTTCCATTTCACCCATGATATTTTCCTTCCTTCATTGCCCTAATGCCATAAAAATTTAGTTGTATACTTTTTATTTATCTACACTCACACACACACACATACACACACTCTTAGAAGCTCTGTAAGATGAAATATAGAACAATGCAGAGATAATAGATTTTATCAAGCATACGCGTCCTGCAAATGATAACACTCTTCCTTTCCATATGGAAATCATACTCTTGACTTTGTCAATCATATGTTTTCAAAATTGTACTTTTCGAGGTTACCCCCTATTGTCATTCCTAGGTACTTGTATTAACATCTGGCTAAAATTAAAGGTCTTAGAGTATTGGTACAATAAAACACCCTCTATTGCAAGAGCACCTATATTGAATCTTATGAAAATTGATCTTAAGGTCAGATATCAGTTCAAAAACAACGTAGAAATACTTTTAATAGTCAAAATATTTTGCTAACTTGGCTCACAAAAGAATAGGGTGTCATATGCGAACTTCAACATAATAATTTATACTTCTTTTCTACCTACTTTGACACCTTTAAGGATGTTTTTCCTCTTAGCCTCCCTCACTAATCCCTCAAGTCCTTCTACAATAATAAGAAACAAAAACTGTATCATTGGGTCACGTTGTCTTAGTCGTCTCCTATCTTTGAATTCATCTTTAAGATTACCGTTTATCAAAACAGATATTGTGGACAATTCCAAACATGTTTTTATCCATTTATTACTAAAGTCTAGTCTACTCATCATATAATACAAGAAATTCCACTCCACAAAATCATAGATTTTTCGTAATCCACTTTCATTATCACCCTTCTCTTCTTTTACCTCTTTAACTCATTGACGATTCCATTTGAACCAGAATACTATCTAATAGGCCACACCCACTTATGAATGTTGACTGAGTGTTATTTATTAGCTCTAGAAGTACACATTTTAGTTTATTTTCCAAAATCTTAAAAATTATTTTATCTTCCTCTTATCTCTCTTTCCCACCTCATCTTTCTATCTTGCTATTCCATCTCACAAATTTTTATATAATACTTACATCACTGTCCTTGCTCATTACTCCATGTCTTTAGCAATCTCCTAGAATTTTACTAATTCGCTACCCCTTTTCCTTAGCCCATGTAGTCTATTGTAGTTATCAATATTGCTATCAGATTAGGCATTGGAGAAATTTTGAGGTACTGACCTAGAATTATGTTAGTTCTCCTTCATCACACACCTCTTGTTAGTGGTCGTTGTACACTCATTAATGGTTATAGCTTAGTATGCTCCATGGTATCCATAGCTTTTTTGTGGGATATTTTATTGTTGGATTCTTTGCGTGTTTCTTCACTCTTCTTTTGTGGCCCCATGATGTGAATCCGGTTAGGAATAAACCCCAGAATCCACAACAAAGAGTAGTTGAATGCCCCAAGATCCCCAAGTATTCAGATTTAGGATGATCTACTCAGAACCCTTGTCTTGCGGAAAAGAAAATGCAGCAAAAACCCTAAAGTATGGTAGACGCCACAAGGATGATCAGCCCTTGATAAGTTGCAAGTCTAAATGAAGAACTCAAGAGAGAAACTCTCACTTTTGAAATTTTCAGATTCAAATTTGTATTTCAAAATCAAAGTTGTTGTTTACATGGGTTTCTTTACTTAAGTAGACCTTTGAGCTTCTAAAAAGCTAACCTAACTCTTCAATAGCCTAGAAGCCTCCAAATTTAATGCAGCAGCAATTTTTTGACACACTTTTAGATGACTAATTATTACATCAAATGAAAAAACGAAAAACACAATTTACTAAGCTTGACTACTCTAAGCCCTATGGAAAATTAATCAAAATACATCAAAATAAAATATTTAAAATATGCTCACAAAATAATGGGTGACTCTTCAGATTTTAACCTAAGCCCAAAATAGCCTATTTACACTTAAACTAAATCTGGAGATGCATTTTCTATGGGCCCTTCTCTTCAAATGATTTGCTTTTAGCCCAAATCTCCTTCATTTAATTCTTTCATCAACCCATATGAAATTAAGAACATGATTAGGCTTCAATTCAATCTTAGACTTTGTTTGCGCAGTCAAAATGTCTTGAATTAGCCCAATCAATGCCTCTTTCAGTTTTTGGGCCCTTGACCTGGTGATTGGTCCACTTGGAATTTGCAAAGCATCCTTTGAATTATTTATTTGTGCAGGTGCTTGAGGTTG
>Ga0209489_109973_pt1 | contig 11217 bp, 18 predicted proteins | sample SiratrowhiteBW_FD_187527 | JGI IMG/M metagenome (GOLD analysis project Ga0209489, IMG submission 187527) | Root nodule microbial communities of legume samples collected from California, USA - Siratro white BW (SPAdes) (version 2) | ecosystem: Host-associated > Plants > Roots > Nodule | place...
GTAGTGATCCGTGAATGTTTTTTTTTTTTTCTCTTTTCTTGCTCTTCTCTTTTTCCTCCTCTCTCTCAAAGTGATCAATGTCCCCCTCTAACGTAAGAGCAGTTACCAGTTAAGTGAATCTTCTTTTTTATTATTTATAATTTATTTTTCATTCTGAAAGTAGTTCAGAGCAGTTTTGAAATATTGACTCTTTCTTTTTTTTTATTATTAAAGATGAAGTGTAGATGAACATGAGAATGAGATAAAACAGTTTGAGAACAGTCATATTTTATTTTTTATATTTTTTGTTATTGTGAAATGAGAACATGGGTGGTTTAGAGCAGTTTGAAGATTGATTGATTCTCTTTTTTTTTATTATTATTATTTTTTAAATCAAGGTGGTTTAGAGAAGTTATCACTCTTTGACCCATTCTTATTATTATTTTTTTAAAATTTAATATTAAAGATGAATCTACTCAGGAATGAGAATTAAGCCATTTCAAAACAGTCATAATTTATTATTTATTATTAATTTTATTTTTTATGTAGTGGAGAACATGGGTTGTTATATGAGCAGTTTCAAAATTATTATTATTTAGTATTTTTTTTTTAAAAACAATACGTGGAGTTAAGGAGTGAGAACATGGGAGAGTACTTCAGTTGACTCATTCTTTTTTATTATTATTTATTATTATTTTTTGTGAGAAGTTAAGATTGAGTGAGATTGACTGATTCTTTTTTTTATTATTATCTTTATTTTTTTGTGGGAAGTTAAGATTTAGTGAGATTGACTGGTTCTTTCTTTTTAATTATTATCTTTATTTTTATTTTGTGAGAAGTTAAGATTGAGTGAGATTGATTGATTCTTTTTTTATTATTATCTTTATTTTTATTTTGTGAGAAGTTAAGATTGAGTGAGATTGACTGATTCTTTTTTATTATTATCTTTATTTTTATTTTGAAAGTTCAAATAAAGAAAACAGTTTGAAAACAATTTTCTTTTCTTGTTATTTTTTTTTATTCTTGGATTTTGTTGTTTTCAATTTATATATATATTTTATTTATTATTTTCGTTTTTCTATTATTAATTATTTTTTGTAATGGAAAAATTTAAAAATTTAAAAATTTTCATTTATTCATTTTTTATTTTTTTCATTTGTTTATTTTATTTTATTTCGTATTTTTAATTTAAAAGATTACCCGGACAAAATTGGGTATTGATAGTTGCCCCTCTTTACATAAGTTTTACATGATAATATGAAAATTTGAGAAAAATTCATGTTATCAAAGTAAAAACTCAAGTAAAGATAGAGACACTGATTTTGTTTGGGTTTCATCATGTGCTGAAAAGAAAAACAGAGATCCTGCTTCTGCAAAGGATCCCAAAGAGTGGTTGTGACTTTGCTCTCGCAGGGAGTCGAAAAGTAAATGATAGTTGTGACTTTGCTTCTGCAGGGAGTCGAAAAGTAAAGAAAGGTTGTGACTTTGCTTCTGCAGGGAGTTGAAAAGTAAAGGATGGCCAAGACCTTACTTCTGCAGGGGATCAAGTGCCAAAATCAAATGTGACCTTGCTTCTCCAGGGGATCAACATGTCAAAGAAGAGTTGTGACTTTGCTTCTGCAGGGAGTCTAAAAATAAAGAATGGCCAAGACCTTGCTTCTGCAGGGGATCAAGTGCTAAAATCAAATGTGACCTTGCTTCTACAGGGGATCAACATGTCAAAGAAGAGTTGTGACTTTGCTTCTGCAGGGAGTCCAAAAATAAAGAATGGCCAAGACCTTGCTTCTGCAGGGGATCAACATGTCAAAGAAGAGTTGTGACTTTGCTTCTGCAGGGAGTCGAAAAGTAAAGAATGGCCAAGACCTTGCTTCCACAGGGGATCAAGTGCCAAAATCAAATGTGACCTTGCTTCTGCAAGGGATCAACATGCCAAAGAAGAGTTGTGACTTTGCTTCTGCAGAGAGTCAAAAAGTAAAGAATGGCTGTGACTTTGCTTCTGCCGGGAGTCGAAAAGTAAAGAATGGCCAAGACCTTGCTTCTGCAGGGGATCAAGTGCCAAAATCAAATGTGACCTTGCTTCTACAGGGGATCAACATATCAAAGAAGAGTTGTGACTTTGCTTCTGCAGGGAGTCGAAAAGTAAAGAATGACTGAGACCTTGCTTCCGCAGGGGATCAAGTGCCAAAATCAAATGTGACCTTGCTTCTGCAGGGGATCAACATGTCAAAGAAGAGTTGTGACTTTGCTTCTGCAGAGAGTCGAAAAGTAAAGAATGGCTGTGACTTTGCTTCTGCCGGGAGTCGAAAAGTAAAGAATGGCTAAGACCTTGCTTCTGCAGGGGATCAAGTGCCAAAATCAAATGTGACCTTGCTTCTACAGGGGATCAACATATCAAAGAAGAGTTGTGACTTTGCTTCTGCAGGGAGTCGAAAAGTAAAGAATGGCTGAGACCTTGCTTTCGCAGGGGATCAAGTGCCAAAATCAAATGTGACCTTGCTTCTGCAGGGGATCAACATATCAAAGAAGAGTTATGACTTTGCTTCTGCAGGGAGTCGAAAAGTAAAGAATGGCTGTAACTTTGCTTCTGCAAGGAGTCGAAAAGTAAAGAATGGCCAAGACCTTACTTCTGCAGGGGATCATGTGCCAAAATCAAATGTGACCTTGCTTCAGCAGGGGATCAACATATCAAAACTTTGAATCAAGGGATAATTTTGCACTGGTTCTTGTATCAGAGGATCATGAAATCAGTTTTAAAAAAAAATTTAATTTATGATTTGTTTTTGAATGAATGCATGTTTGAATGCATGAGAATCTATGATTTGCCTTTGCTTTGAATGCATATATGAGTGCATGATATAACTTTTTCAGATGTTTGTCAGGTTTAACTTTTCCACTGGGGAATGAATGCATGACCCTATGCTGATGCATGAAATTTCGACTCACATGAGATTTTTTACTTTTAATGCCTGAGGATTTTGATTTGCTATTTTGCTCCTCTTTTTAAACCAAATATTTTTATGGAATCATTGAATTCATTGATTGAACTTTGAACTTTCATTTTGGGAAAAACATTCACAAATCTTAACGCATGACACAAAATTATTAATACAATCAGTTCTAACATTTTGATGCATATGTGTCAGAATGGGTGGATGAACAAACATATGGTAAAGAAATGTTAAACTTCAAATAGGCAATGGAATTGCCCCAAGTATGGGGGGTAACTTCATTTTCAATCTTTCACTCTTTGAGAGCTGACCATAAATGCAGCAGAGTTGCCCCAATTTTTTTTTTGAAAAATGGGAAATTAAGGTTCAAAGGGATAGCCAATTTTGTTAGGTTAGATGGGTAAAAATAGATTTAGTAGGAAATCGGGGTAATGCAACTTACGTAGAGAAAGCTGCATACTTAGGAAAATGACTTGATGCTGATTGAATCACATGAAAGTGTTCCCGATTTCAAAGAATATTTCGGGCTAGGGTGAAGAAAAGAAAACTATGCGAAAGACACATATAAGAAAGGATTGCCCCAATATTTATGCTTTAACGACACTATTTCACTCTTATTTAGCTGGCAAATTTGTATCATCCTTTCCGCAAAAGGCATTTTTCTTGCAATTTGACTTGTATTGGTAGTCACATTCCTCTGTTGCAAGGTTATTCTCTGGGAAAATCATCGACAATCACTCTTCAATCAATATGGACTTTATATGGCTTGTAAAGTGGTCAGGGTTTAAAAGGTTTTGAAGAAAAAGGATATACAGGGTCAAAAATTGTTTACCGGTTATCATCATTTTTTATAACAAAGATCATCAACCAAGTATTGCACGAAGCAGTCCATTTTCTTGCTGAGATAACCTTTTTCCTTTTTATTTGTGAGTCATCCTTATTTGAACTGATGACACATATTTTCCTTTTGAATTTCTTTTCTTAACTTCTGACTTGGGAGTTTTTGATGCACCCCTTTTTTGATAGATCTCTTATCCTGAACTGAATTCCAACATGCTGATGATCCTTAGGGTATTTTTGAAAGAAAATTTTACTTTTCAGGCCCAAAGAGGGTACAATGGAATTTTTATTGATGTTTCAAGATAAACAAACATGACCATATATCATTTTGAATTATGATTGCTTGATTTTAAAAGAGATTAACTCCCGCAACAGATTCCAGCGATTCCAAATACTTGATATTTTTTCTCTTTTTTCATGTCCTATCGTTTGCTTAGATTGCCCTTCGCGGGTTTTCAATCTAACGGACTTTTATTTCTTTTTGTTTTGATTTTTTTTAATGCCTTTAGCAAAAAGAACTTGAAATCCATAGCCGCGTGAAAAATCTGATTGATTGCCCCAATATGATGTTTACTCTTAACAAACATGTTACTGAGGCAAATCGCTTTCTCTTTTGGATGGAAGGCTCAAAAGGGGTATCCAACACATGCATGCCAATATGCTATTATGAAAGAAATTAATTTTCTATGCCAAGCTTTAAAATTGCGTCAAATCTTTTTATTATTTTTATCAATAAATTCAATGATTCCATAAACATGATTTATTGTGCAATTTTTATTATTTTCATCCCACGACATCATCCAGACCTCGAGAAAATCTTGTAGACAACCCATGGTGTATACTTAGCATTCAAAACGCGTAAGAAAGACCGACTTGTACTGGTAGCTCCAATTCCCCCATGACCTCTCTTTTACTACTGTCAAAAGCTCTCACCACCATGGTACTAGGACATAGATGAATCCCTTCACCATGCAATTTGTTCAATGTGGTTTTCGGCACTACATTCAGAGAGGAACCATTATCGAGTAGCACGCGTGATATAAAATGATCATGCACTTGACAGAAATGTGAAGAGCTTTGTCATGATCTCTGCCCTCTGAAGGTATTTCTTCCACAGTAAAAGTTAAGTAATTATTAGCAGTGATGTGACTAACAATTCCTTCAAATTTATCCAAGGAGAGATCTTGTTCCACATGAGCTCCATTTAAGATCTTCATTAATAACTTTTGATGAGCAGTCGAGTGCATTAACAATTCCAACAAAGACACCCTTGCAGGCATCCAGTTCAACTGATCCACCACTTTGTATTTGCTTTGTTGGATGAACTTCAGAAACTTAGAAGCGTCTTCATCAGTAATCTCCCTTCTCCCTCTCTCTTCAGGCTCTGAATCAACTTGCACAACCTTTCCTTTCAAATGCGACTTTGCCTTTTCCATAGCCATTTCTTCTTTATTCTTTTCATAGCTTGTTTCACCCCTTAAGTTAGGATGAGCAAAAGACGTCTGCTCCTAGTCATACCTCCAATTCCAGAAATGTTATTGATTGTTGTCCTACCTTACTCAACCGATTCTTCTTTTTGTTCTCCTTTAACTATACTAACACCATATTTCCAAGGAATAACCTTATTATCCTTATATGCGAAGGTTGATGGTGTTTGAATTACTAGAGGTTGTCGCCTTGAAGGCATGAGAGCGACTGCTTTAGTAAATTGAATGACTAATGGTTTAGGCCTCTATGGAAGCCATTCTTCTCCGGTGAACACTTTTCATTCTTTCCTTTGATGACAAACTTGTAAAACATGCTTGTCCATCAAGTCTTGCACAAAATCTTTAAACTCAACACACTCATCAATGGAATGTGTGGTGCAAGCATGGAAACCACATTCATCTTCGGACTTGTACTCATATTGGAATAATCCAGCCTGACAAATTGCTTCAAAAACTTCATTCATAGGTTTTTTCATTTCATGGATACTCCTAACCAAAATCGGGCCTCCTTCTTCCATAATAGCATTTACCGTGGAGCTTGTATGTCCAGACAGCGGGTTTTGCTCAACACTCGGCTTTTGCTCCTAGAAAGTAAGCCACTTAGAATCAATCAAAGATTGCAATGCACTTTATACTTGAGGGCTCGACAGTTCTCAGTTGAATGACCAATCTCCCCACTATGATATTCACATTTTGCATTGGGGTCATAATATCTGGGATACGGTGGTTGTACCACCTTTGCCGGACATAAGACCACTAGCGAATGCTTGAGAAAATCTGGCAATAGCTCTGTGTAGGTCATTGGAATAGGAGTAAAATTCACAACTTTCCCTCCCGAATTATTATTCTTCTGTCCATAGCCTGGGTTTTGTGCTTGATTAAAACTCTAACCTCTAACATTGGGCTGAAATGCATTATTAGGGGTAAATGAAGGTCTGTACACAGTTGCCGGCCTAGGAGTGTTCTGAGAGTAACCCGACATGGCATTTGCAACATACACAGATGAGGGCCTATAATTAGGAAGATATTGTGGCCGATATCCTCCCCAATAAGGTGCGGTAGAAGCCGCTTGAACCTCGCCCTCTTTCTTTTTACTGGGATTGAACCCAGGTTTCTTGGCACCGGTGGTTGTAGACGAACCTTGTGCTATCTTTCCACTCTTGAGCCCATGTTCAATTCTTTCTCCAATAGTGACAATATCGGAGAAATTTGAAGAAACATTTCCGAGCACATGTTCATAAAAAGGAGCCTGTAACGTCTCGATGAACATGGTGATCATTTCTTTCTCATATAGCGGAGGTTCAACTTGGGCGGCCAACTCTCTCCACCTCTGCGCATATTCTTTGAATGTTTCCGAACTCTTCTTCGCCATATTCTATAGTTGCATTCTGTCCGGAGCCATGTCCATATTATATTTGTACTGCCTTAAGAAAGCGTCTACCAAATCTTTCCATGATGAAATCCGGGTTGGTTCAAGATGCATATACCATTTTAATGCCACACCTCCCAAACTATCCTGAAAGCAATGAATCAAAAGTTTTTCATTATGCGTATGAGCTGCCATTTTTCTACAATACATGGTCAAATGGCTTTTTGGGCAAGTGGTCTTCTTATACTTCTCAAAGTCTGACACTTTAAATTTCGGGAGAATTACTACATCCGGTACTAAACATAGACCGGCAGTATCTCCGAACTCATAACTACCTCAACCTTCTATTGCCCTCAATCTCTCCTCAAGGACTTCTAGCTTATTTTTCGCTCTATCAGCATAAAAAACCGCAGCAATCGGAGCTACAACTTCTATTTTGGACTCACCTTCCAAAGTCACATTTAAAACCTTGGGTTGACTAGTAGTTGTCCTACCCCCTTGTTCAACAGCGACATGGGCATTTTTCGTTATATGTGGCATTTGTGGTGGGACTTGATTTTGATCAACATAATTCTCATACGGTGGGGTGTAACCCGGCAGATGCCCATATTGAGGAAAAGGGATAGACATTCCGTGAACCTCGCCATACTGGGTTTGTGTCACCGCCATATGAGAAGAAACCGGCTCTTCGTTCTTAGTAGTAGCATCTCGCTTGTTGTTTAGGATCGTTAGATTTTCGAGAATCTGACTCAATTGATCTTTTAGGCCATGAATCTGATTCACTTTATCTTTCAAATCACTGATGTCAACTTTCATTGTTTTCATCATTTCCTCTCAGTCTTTCATATTCCGAGATTGGCGCGAGCCCTATATGGATGTCGTGGGAGTTTAGCCGTTATTGTTTTCTCTGCTTTTATTTAAGATGAATTAGATGAAAACTGCAATATGAATAAAATGCAATTGGTCAGAAATTATAGTTATGATACGTAATTAAATGGAAATTAAAACAGATCTGGGGTCTTAAGAAACTGATTTATTTAAGGAATTCAAATTGATACAACTGCAACAGAAAGACAAAAGGAAACTGCTATCAATCCCTAACACGAGCAATTAAAATCTTCATTTGCTCTACTAGCCACTTGCAATGATCAAGAAAAATTTGAACTTCTCGTGGAGGATCACGGAATGTCACTGCATCAACCTCTCGTAACATTCTGGGTATGTCCTCAATAGCCCCATTAGCTAAAGCAACTAATTGGGAAAAATTTCTCTGCCAGTGTATTACATCCTTTTCCTGCTCAGCCATGTAATCTCTCGCACGAGTCATTGCAGCTTGGTGCCTTTCTTCCAACTCTAATAGCAACATACGCTCCTTATTTACCCTTTCTTCACATATAACCATTGTCTCCTCCACTTGGTGTTCCATGGCGTTGACCTGCATTTGAAGATCTTGCAATCTTTTCACGACTTCTTGCTTGTCTCTTTTAATATCCTCGTACAAATTTTCCACTGACGTTTAGCTAATAAGGCCGTGTTCCGCTCTTGTACTCTCATTGTTAGCTCTTTGTTTACTGTGGACAAATCTTGTTTGATCCTGTGTGTATAATCCCTTTCGGCTCTTTGTTTCTGGATCAAACCTTCATATGCTTTTGTCTTCTCCTCATATTCTCTATTGAGGTCTGCATAGCTATGGTGTAAGCCTAGTAGGTCATAAGCCATCTTGACATTTTTCTCTTTTAATCTTGCAACTTCCTCCTTCAGCTTCTTTACTTCCCCTGACTCTATATCTTGGTTTTGCTCTTCATTTCTCGACTGAGTGGGGATTCTTCGCAAAGGTAGCTTGACTTGATTAACTCTCTTCGTGACCCGTTGATGATAAGGGATGTCTCTATCTATCCCCTATGCTCTCGAATCCCTTTCCATACAGATCACCCTTTTCCATGCGCTCCTAATATGTCAGTGAGTTTCAGTAGCATCTCCTTCCCCATAGTAAGCCAACAAAGTAGTGAGCGAAGCGGCAGTCGGCGAGCCTCTTATAGGGTACCCAAACTATCTTTGGGTCAGAAGCAGATTGTAGTTAACACAACCCTTAGTGCCTATGAGTGGCACGTTTAGGTAGTTCCCACAATAATATACGATGCTCGCTTTCTGCTGCCAAGATGGATGTCACTTTATCTTTTCTTGAGTCAGTCTAGAGAGAAACTCACCCCAATTTGCCGTTCTCTTAACTTCAAGCTTGCGTTGCATTACCTCTTCAACAGGGCATTGAGCACTGATGCTTTTTTCCCTATGCGAGATAAGAGCCAGACATAAAACACAGGTAGACAACACATCAACTTTCTTTTCCCTATGTCATAGCACAACTAAAGAGTTATATAGATGTCAGCTAAGATTGTTGGGACTGGATTTTCCGCTCGAGTTTTCCTTGCAATAAATACATCGATTGCAGCATAGTCGACCAAATCTTCGACATTAGGGAACAACATGATACCATATAGTGTAAGAGTCAGAACATCCATGAAAGTCTCCCAATTTTCTTGGTCAGCTAACTGATGCAAATAGCTTTCCAAAAACTTTGGGGTAAATCCTCGTACACCTTTCTTGTTCACTAGGGTACTCTCTAGTTCTCTTGGGTGGATTTTTATTATCCCAGATAGAGTCGAGACAGAAGCATGATGGTCAACGTATTTGTATGGAGACTTCCCCTCCAAGGGTAAATCCAAAATCTGCTAAAACTCTTCGATTGTCGGCACCAATTGGAAGTCTTGGAATGTAAACGCTCTGACAGGCAGGTCATAATACTGCGCAAAGGCCGTGATCAAGGAAGTCTGCACCTCTATGTCGAGCAAACCTAACAGATTCCCATATTTCTTCCTGAAAGAGTTTCTCTGAACCGCCCTGAGCTTTTGTCCCAATGCCCTGATTCCGACCAGATTATTCTCTCTGGCTTTTATCGGCAGTTTTGTTTTCAAATCCTCTTCAGATATCATTTTGACTCCATAACTTACATTAATTTCCATTTTTTTTTTTGACAAAAATCACAAATTTATAGTTTCTGACCTTAAAAGAAAACAATTGAGACTATGTGAGGAAAAGAAATGCATGCATGCAATGCAATGAAGAAAAGCCTGAGCTAGACTTCATATGTCATGATAAAAATAATGGATGCTTTGTATGAGAGAAGAAATTAATACAATGAATAAAAATATTTTTATTATTTTTTTTAAAAAAAATAGGACGGAGGGTAGAGGCGCGCAACATATCTCCCTTTGTACCCTAAACAAGGTTCAATATGCTTGGGGGTCTAAGGCATTATATGCACACTCACAAAAGGTAAGCTCCTAACTCCTAAAGGTATAAGGCCACTAGAGCTATGGCTCCCCTCACTGCATTACCCACAACAGTTGGTAGCCAACTTATGTACGTATACAAGTGAAGAGAACAGACTCTAGCTGGGGTTCTCGCAATAGCCAGAATGGGAAGTACATCCTCATTAACAATGCTACACAACCCCTTCTAATTCTAAGATTCCTCAGACCCGGGTGTAGGGCCCCACTCATGATATGACAAGTATATATGTGTGTGAAGGGAGAATTTATGTACCCAACCCCTACCTGCAAAACAACCAGAAAAGTCCCAAGCAGGTATACAACATATATAACAGATATAGCATCTCATCTACCCTAGGGTTCAATTATTCCAACATCAATAAATAAACAATCATATATACAAAAAGAAAGAGAAACATAAACATTAAAAAAAACCACACTCATTTTACTTATTTAATCAAATTAGCCCGACTCTCAAAAAGTCCCCAGTGGAATCGCCATTTGTCGCAACCGGGGCCACGACAGGGACAACGAACAAAATAAGATATTTTTCAAAATAGTGGAGTCGCCACCATAATTTATTAAAGGAAAACTATGGAAAACCGAAAACAAGATAAGGCAAGTTCGCAAAACCGGATTTAGAGTTCGGGAGTCGGTTACGTGTGGGGAAGGTACTAGCACCCCACAACGCCCGCCTTAGGGCGGTACCTTTAATTAAAGGAGTAAAAGAGTGTGATTTTTCGAAATATTTATTTTTTCTAAAAATGAAATAAAATGCAAATAATAACAAACAAAGATATTTTTTAACAAAGGGAGCCCGACAAGGATTTGACCTCGCTCCTACGTATCTCTATTGAGGATAGAGAATCAGGGTTACGTAGTTCTTTGTGGATAAGATTGTTGGTTGGTTTGATATTTTTTGAAACTTTTGAAAGTTTGTGTTTGAAAATAGGGTAAGTGAATGGCGGCAGTGCCAGGTTTAAAGCCTGGGCTTTGAGTAGCAGTGCCAGGTTTAAAGCTTGGGCTTTGGAAAACAGTGCCAGGTTTAAAGCCTGGGCTTTGGGAAACAATGTCAGGTTTAAAGCCTGGGCTTTGAGAAACAGTGCCAGGTTTAAAGTCTGGGCTTTGAGAAACGGTGCCAGGTTTAAAGCCTGGGCTTTGAGAAACGGTGCCAGGTTTAAAGCCTGGGCTTTGAGAAATGGTGCCAAATTCGGTGTTGAAAAATAACATGCAACAGTTATATGCAACATAGAATTGACACTTTA
>Ga0209489_109975_pt1 | contig 11216 bp, 7 predicted proteins | sample SiratrowhiteBW_FD_187527 | JGI IMG/M metagenome (GOLD analysis project Ga0209489, IMG submission 187527) | Root nodule microbial communities of legume samples collected from California, USA - Siratro white BW (SPAdes) (version 2) | ecosystem: Host-associated > Plants > Roots > Nodule | place: USA...
ATATATATATATATATATATATATATATATATATATATATATATATATATAATTTGGTTCAAGTTTAACGAGAGAGGAAAAGATGCATAATGAAATTTTTCTTAATTTAATTTTTATGATTACGTAAATATGAGTCTAAATCTTATATTAATAAAAAAATAAAAAAGTTAAGAAAAATATAAAAAATTATAATTTTTTATATTGAGAGTTTAGATTTAAGATAGTCTCAATTTTAATATAGATTTAATTTAAGTTTTAATAAATCTTAAAAGACCCAACAAATAGTATGATTCGTCTTGGCAGTCAGATAATAAATTAAGATCAAGTATAATTTGATAGGTGATTTAAAACATTTTAGATGCATGGACAAAAATAACATCACAATTTGAATCTAAAATTATATGTGTATTAAAAAGGTATTATTTTTGTTTTTTTTATGAAACAAAAAATCTTGTGCTCTTAACACATCAAAATATCTAATAAAAATGTCTACTTACCTTTTTCTCTTCTCTCTTTCATTAAACCAAACAGTCTCTTAGAATAAACTATATATTATTTTTTTTTTCCTAAAATATTACATTGGAATAAACTTTAACGGGGAAGATTTTTAGATGGATTGTTTTCTAGTATGGTTTTTGTTTTTTTTTTAAACATGCTCAATGCATATTGTGTTGACTCAGCCCTATAAAGTCTTGCAAATAGAGGATAAGAGAAAGACATTTTAACCCCAGAAGGAATCTTGGAGGATTCTATAGAGATGGTAAGCCGTCCTCTATGGCAATTGATTACTGCCAAGTATATATAGATATATGGTCACAAAAGAACTAATGGATTCTCCTTTTGTTCACCTTCTCTTGTGTTGTAGCCACACCACAAAAGGACATAACTTTTGCCCCTAATAAAGTTATTGCAACTGAGAACCCTCTCTTCTAGGAAGGGCCCCTTCCTGTAGGGGGAAGCCACAGGTGCAAACAAACATTTTTTATTGTGCCTTTGTGTCAAAGTGGAATAGTGGGTGCTTCATCTTCTTTTCTTACCTTCTCTTTCTTTCTTTCCTCTTCAAGTTAGGTTGTTGAGGTGGCTTAGCTGTGTTTGTTTCTTGCATGATGGGACAAGTTTTCAACTTGTAATGCCTCCTCCTATTCCTTTAGCTTCAATGAATGACCAAAACAAACCTCACCTAGTTCCAATCTTTCTCTATTTACACCATTAAATTCATGTTTTAAATGTAAGAGTAAAATTATTTCAAATATTTAATGAGTTATTAGTGTATAAATATTCAATACTCTAGATATCAAATAAATATTAAAGTTATATTTGAATTTTACCTTATTATACATGATTTTTATATTTTAAATACTGGTAAAACACTTTCTTCATCTAGATAGATATTATTTTGTTTTGAGACCGATCATCAAAGTGTCAATTTATAGATAATTTCTAACAATAACAATATGTAAAAGTTGTTGTATAACAATATTTAAGTCAATTACGTTAATGTTATGTCAACTAGGTCACTGTAAATATATAAGAGATCAAAACCAAGTCAAAAAGTACACAAAAGAATCCTATTGTTATTATTTCAATATCTGAATACCTACTTAAACGTTAGAGTGTCATTGACAAATACTCTCCATTCGAACTAGAACAAATATTTTATAGACTGAGACAGAAAAAAAACTTTAATAAATAATGAAACACAAAGACCTATATAAAAAAATTAATTATAAATTGATTGAGATCTTAACAATATATATATATATATATATATATATATATATATATATATATATATATATATATATATATACTTACTTACAATCCTACTTCATACCAAATAGACATCTTTGAGTTTATCTTAATAATAATATGTAAAACAATTTATATAAATTTAAAATACATAAATATACTAATTGTTGGTCTTCTAAATTTCTCACTGTTATAATTAATATACTCTTTCTCGTCAACCTCTTTTACAAAACAAGTGGAAAGTGGGTAGTTTTAAGTGAACTACTAAATATTGTCATTTTACGTGAATTTAGATTATTAATTATATTTTTTTATCTAAAAATCTCTAATATATAATATTGTTGAAGATTATATAGTCTCCGATTATATTTCAACCAACATAATATCAAATTGAAAAATTATACATTAATAAAAGAAATACAGTTACCATAAAATTTTTATGTTTATTTTTTCTATTACAGATTCTTCGTTTTATTAAATCAAATATTAATCTCACTCGTAATACAATGATTAATTTAATGAGATGAAACACATATTTCTCATTACTAAGATGTTTCACCACATATGAATATAAGATATTTAAACACTTTCATATTTTTATATTGACTACTATTTTATTAATTAATATCATTTTTAGTTAAAATAGTTTATTGGAGAGTGAAGAGTGTAGACCGAACAAACCAAGCAGGATGAAGTGATGTTAGAATTTGACTTACAAAACCTTTGACCAGCCAGCTGTTACTAATTCTTATGCTTTTGTATACTTATTCTATATTTTCAAGCAATAACTTTGTCGGTATAAAAATATTTCATATCATGAACATGAACAAATTTAATAAAACTGAAAAACTTTTCTTTAATTTATGTAGTAGTTAATTTATAAAAAAAAACATTTATAACTTCGCTAAGTTATTTATAACTTGTATTAATAGAAACAAAGTTTTGGGCCAAAAACTGAAACAAACAGCCCATGTTGTTACCCGTACTATTTTCTATTTTAGTTGTTTTTTATTATTGTTTTACTTTTCAGAAATTTATTGACTTTTTTTTTTCTTGCATCCCCATAACTTCTAACTACAGGCATTTTTTTTTCAATAAATGTAACTTTTAGATTATCTTCTTTTTTAAATCTTTCGTCGTAACATATTTCTAAAATACAATTTCCATTTTTAAAATCAAGCTTTCAGAAACATATGAGATGTTTTCTTGAATGAATTTTTTGAAACAAGGTTTCCTAAACATATGAAATGTATTATAGAATTAGTTTTATAAAACAAAATTTTTAAAACGAACTTTCCATAACAAAATCTTACTAATTTACTCTCTCTTCCTCTCTTCATTTTCAAAACAAGGTTTCCAAAACATATGAAATGTATTATAGAATTATTTTTATAAAAAAAAATTTTTAAAGCAAACTTTTCATAACAAAATCTTACTAATTTACTCTCTCTTTTTCTTTTCTTCTTTTTTTCTCTTGAACAATGCAGGAATAATGGTAACAGCGGCATCGATGACAGTATTTTAGTCTTTTCGTTTGTAGTAGTGCATTTAGTAATCATGGGCTGCATATAGAAAAAGTCAATTCATTTTATATCTTTTATACGACAATTGCTTCTACATCTCCACATTTGCTTCTTGCATCTCATCCAAAATTGATAATATTAGAAACACACCTTTGCCAGAATATTCAAAGAGAGAGTGGTGTAGTGTGTGGCCGCTAAGTGGTGTGGACGAGTGTGGACGAGGGTGGTAGTGGGTGGTGCAAGGAAAGCTTATCCGATAGTAAGTGAAAGGTAAGTGACATATTGACTTGGTATAGGGGTGAGAAGTTCCTATTTCGTTTCACATAAATGAATTTTGGAAAATGAAATAATAGGTTGTGGAGTGGGTGAATGTCTTACGGAAATATTTTTCTTAAAAGATTTATGTATTACGGAAAGATTTTTTAAATGAGGAGGTATGGATGAATGTTTATGAAAAAAGTTTTCTGTAAAAAAAAAAGTTGCTTACGAAAAAGTTAATTACGAATTTATATGTAAATATTGTAAATAATTATTCACTAATTTTTTTCGTGAGTAATAGATCAGTAGATAATATTAAATTTATTTATAAATATTGGATATATATTGATTAAATATTAATACATATAATTAATGTACATAACGCTACATTTCTACTATTAATTAATATAAAACTTTAAAAACCATTAAAGAGCACAGTGAAATACATATAATTAATGTACATAACGCAACATTTCTACTATTAATTAATATAAAACTTTAAAAACCATTAAAGAGCACAGTGATCCATGCTATAATATATTAATAAAATGACTATTAACTTTAAACTGTTAGTTTATTTTATTTATACACTGAATATAGGTATATGTAAATATTATTATATTTTAATCAATATATTACGTTAGGTATATTTTGTTGTGTGTAAATTGGTGATGGTTTTTCTTAAACATCACAACACAAAAGCCCCACCTGTAGAAAATTGTTGAGATAGGCTTAGAGATTTATAGAAAAATGGTGGGAAATAGTAAGATGAAAATAGTTGGAGTTATGGTAATGGTGATGATGATCTTGGCACAGGGTGATAACAGTGTGTGGTCTATGAAAGGTGGATCAAACATTAGGCCTATGAAACTCACATGTAAAGCACAGTGTGCCATAGATTGTCTTTTATCAAACCTTGCATATCCAATACGTTTTGCTATTTGTGTAGCAAAATGTCCCAAACAACTCACCGGCGATTGCATCACTGGTTGTGATCGAAACAAATCTATTACCATCAATATTGGTATTCTCTCTTACAACATTAATCTCTTCTTTAAGTTCTTATCATTTCTTTTATTGAGTTCTTTATATATTTGAGTTTTTTAATGATTGATTTTGTGGATCAGATGCTGGTGGGGTTGTGACCAAGGTGGTGGATTCTTACTTGCAACAATGTGAAGGAAAATGAGAATATATATCTACGAAGATATTCGAAAATATTTAATATTGTTAGGGAAATAATTTTACTTTTTTTTTTTATATATTATATAAGGTTGTATTAAAGAAATAGTGTTGGTAATGAACAACATTTTCCGCTTGTCTGTGAAAAAATGTTCTGTCCTTTCATTTTTCTTATATTTCCTCACATACTAAATTTTCATTCATCACAAATGACTACTTCATCTAGGCATGCCTTATGCTGACATAGTGTAAAATTAGTTTTTCCCGTCACACTTCTCCTGTCCGATCAAAAGAAAATAGGAAATGATAAAAACAAAACATGATAATATTTTTTTAAAAATAATTAGAACTTATTTACATTAAATTCTTAAAGATTCAATAGAAAATGTTTACATAAAGGCTTTCAATTTGTTCTTTCGCACGATTTAAATATGATTTCTCCTTTCTTTTCGTTTTCTTTTTTTCATGGAAGTTGCATGAATGTTTATAGAAGTTATGGAGGTTATTTTTATGGTTTGAGTTGATGATTGTGGTGTTTTATGATGATAGATGTTTTTCTTCATTTGTATTGGAATTTTATGGATTCAAGTGCGTTATCATTAAGGTGGTGCTATCTATATGAGATTTCAATCATAAACAATGTATGAAAATTCTATTTTACTATTTGTTCTTCATATGAATGTATCTATTTTACTATATTTACTTGATTTTGTAAAAATAATATAAAATAAGTAAAAAATTATTTTTGATTTAACTTTTTTCATGTTAACTTCTTTTAGTATCTATTTAATAATATATTTGACATTAAAATTCATATATTTAATAGAACGATTATAAATTTTGTGATAAAAATTTTAGTAAAGAAAAACTTCAAACATTTATAACTTTTAAAAAAGAACTCAAACGGAAATGCAATATAACTAAAAGTTACTCATAAATAACAAGGAGATGAATGTGTTGGCCAATTCCCCAATATTGGAGAACTCAAATCTTTAAAATTCCTCTATTGGCTACAAGTTTTTGTTTTTTTGGTAATTTTGAGTCATTTTTCTAGATTTTAGACATTTAGTTTATATATTTATATTTATGAGAATAATTTTTAAAATATTATAATATTTTATTATATTAAATAGAAATTTATCAAACATTTACATATTTGATATTTGATATTTTCATTTTCAAAAATTTTTCATACTGTAATTTTGTCATTTTGTATATAGTTGTTATTTGTATAATAAGGTTATTGCAATCAAAATTTGTCTGTATTTCATATTTTGATTTTAAGTCAAAATCAATTATTATTGCTTTTTTAAAACGCTAAAAATTTATGTTATTCAAATCAAACTTAAATTTGTTCTAAATAGTTCAAAAATTTGTGTTAAATAGTTCAATACATGATCTGTTATATATTTGTCCGATATAAATTTACGTTTATCACTTTTACATCATATTGTCAAACATGTATAAATAAATGGTCGTAAAAGATCTTTTCATAAAAGTGGATTTGTCCATCTCAATTTGATAATCATATCTATGCCTTTAACCATCAACAAAACCTATTACAAATATTATATTATAGTAAATATTATGCCTTTAACCATCAACAAAACCTATTACAAATATTATATTATAGTAAATATTTTGTTGCGTATTTTTATCGAAATGAATTTATAATAATTATCTGAAAAGAAGTACAGTATGCATGTCTCTATATATTTTCCTGAAAAATAATATTAATGATAGGTGTGTATGTATAGTTATTTTTAGTATATAAATAATTTATCTTTATTCTTTAACTACAACACTTTTTAATTGTGATGTTATTTTTGTCATTGTTATGCATTTCTGTTTTGAAGTAGTTAGTAATTGAACATGGGTTCTATGAAGAAATCTGTCTGACATGTTTCATGCATGCAGAATAAATTTAATTGTAGTAATAGTTTTGTGTATGCACATACTCCCGAAATTAGTAATCAGGACAAAATCTCTGTAACTAAAAACACATGTGCTCTTAAGCTGCTACCTTATTGAAGTATTCAATTTGATATAGTTTTTTGTTATAGGTGTATCAGTTGTTCGTTTCCAGCTTTGTTTCTTTTCATTATCTATATAAAGAGATTCTTTGTTTTGATTTGTACATTTTATCGATTAAAAAACATATTAAAGTGTCATTCGGTGAAAGAGTTGGAACTTGACTTCGATGACCTTAACCGGAACCAAAAAAATGTTTATTTTGATTTGATTTGTACATTTTATCGATTAAAAAACATATTAAACTGCCATTCGGTGAAAGAGTTGGAACTTGACTTCCCTAACCTCAACCGGAACAAAAATAATGTTTATTTTGATGATTACGACAGTACTAGAAAAATGGTCTTTATTGTGGTTATGAGAGATTTTTATCGTTGGGTCTCGAATTGATGTTAACTAAGGAGATGTTGAACATGATGTCAGTTAAATAACCGACATCATGTAATTCACCACTACGTCGGTTTAGACCAGGAAACCGACGTGGTGTTTTGTTAAAAACTGTAAAATGGATGGGTATCACCATGTTGATTGGTGTCCAAACCGACATGGTGAAGAGCACCACAATGTCGGTTGTTTGACTAAAACTGATGTGGTGTTATCATTCTTTTTTTAAAAAAAATTGGGTTAATAAATTTCTAATCGATACAAGAAAACACTACAAAAAATTGCTAACCTCTTGCAAAGAGAAAAGGCAAAGGGTGTCGAACCAAGCATTCAATTGAGACCACCAAGAAGCTTGTAAATGAACACTACCAAAACCACAAAACGCAAAGAAAATGTCAATAAATAACCACAATCAGTGAAAACAAACGAAAATGGAGGAGAAAGGAACAACAAAAAGCTTCAAATAAAAGGTACCTCGAACGGAGCTTGAAACGAAAATGTCACCGTTCAAACAAAGCTTTCAACGTAAATGAAGGACCAAGAGTGAAATGGAGCTGAATGGAGAACCTAAGAAGCTCGAAACGCATTAAAAAGACGCTGAAACAGTACAGGAGAACACGCGATGCTCAGTGGAGAGAGAAGAAAAGTGAAAGGTTAAAAGCACCTAATCGACATTATGCTTAATCCTAGTTTACGTAATATTTTTACCAAATTATTAGACGGAACATGATGTCGGTTGGTCTCCCAGAATCGACATCATATTTGTATTCATCACGTCGGTTAGAATGAAAAAACTAATCTGATAACTCAACTGCGAAATAAAATTTTTCAAATTTTGAATTTTTATTTTTATTGTCTTTTTCTAAGATGATTTTTTTTGTAACCGACGTGGTGTGGATATCACAACATCGGTTTTGCTCCAACCGATGTTATAAATGTTCATTTATTTACAAAAATATTATCATATTTTTAACACCGTTATTGTTTTCAGTTTTAATCATCTTTATACGATCAGATTAAATATTATTTTTCTACTAATGCGAGACACAGTTTGAATTGCACAGTTTTACAAGCACAATTATAGCCTTCGGTATTTTGAATGGCTTATTTCTTTTTAGTTGAATTGAAATATGGAATTAAAGAATGATATATACTGTTTCAATTAACGTTTGATGTACTAAGGTTATTCCAAGTGGATCTGAACATCTACGTATGCAACTTGATATGCTTGTAAGGCATTTGATCATGAAGACAGCTTTACACCATTCAACTATGTTCACAAAAGGATCTTTTTGTGAGTATAAATTAAGTGCATTGAATTTGCATTTGCTATATGTGCCACATATATACGTGTGGTTCTTTCTTTCAAAAAAGATGACTACTTTGTTTTGTATGTATTGTAGGATTATGAAGCACCGTTTGAGATTGACAACATGCAATTCTGGACTGACAAAGTGGGAATTCACGAATGCTCAAATTCAAGTCTTGAAGTGGTCGAGATTAAAGCATTCAGAGGAACTGAGAATGAGATTTTTGTGCTAAAGCATTTCATCAATAGCGGAATTGTGTTGAAAAAGATTAGCATTCTTATGAACAAAATGAATAAAACGATATCTATTCTGGGTGATCGGTGAAACAATAGCAGAGTAACTTGTCTATGAAGTAATTAATATGAAATCCTTTTACAATTTATATGCATTAAATGTAGCTGGTAAAAATGCAATGTGACTAATTTAATTGATTTTGTGTTTTAAAATAGGTTTTAATGTTTCCCATCACACGTTAATAAAATTATCCATAATTTTTTTTCTTGAACCAGGAAGAATTAAAATTAATAGAGCATTTTTTTTTCTTGAACAATGAAGAATTAAAATTAATAGAGCATTTCATAGATACTCCAATTCTTATATATAAAAAAAAAACTCTTAGGAATAAGTTGTCTCTAATAAATACTGAAAACCCCATCAGTTAAGTAACATAACTAAACTTTATTACAGATAAATATTTCACATCACAGGTAAAATTTAAATATTGATTAAATTAATATATTTTTTATATTGTAGTTCGAATGCTACTAATTATAATTATTTTTTGTATATTAAGTATCAAATCAAGGAAGTATTTATAATTGAAGAAACAAATGATGAAGATCAAGGGCCTTATTTTGTTTTTAACAATGTATAATTATATGACTAAGAATAAATGATAGTTTATTATTACTCTAGTTTTATAAACCTTTTTGTAATATTTTGTCTTGAAGTTGTAGATTCTGTTTTGTTCGTTTCTTGAATATTTCATTTAATTATAAATACAAATATTTTAAATTGTTTGCTTTTTTATATTTTTTTTTCAATTTTTTTCAGATTAATGTGTATTAAAAAATGTATTTAAAAAAACGAAATATATATACATATAGTTATATATATTCCAACATCATCTTCTTTCAATTTATATATATCAATATATTAATCTAATTAATTCATTATAAATAATGTAAAAATAAAAAAATTGAGTAAATATATTTATTTAATTTTATGAATAGTTAAATGACGCATTTCTTTTTCAAATTAAACAATACTCCAATTAATGTTTTATTGATAAACATTAATTCAATTTTTAAAGTAAAAAAAAAAATTAACTTTACCTCTTTTGTCTAAAATTTAAAGTTATATTTTTAGAATTTGGTTTACAAAATTTCACTACAAAAAAATCAATTTAATCTACGAAAAAAAATCTGTAGACAATGTCTAAATTCCACGTATATAAACAGTAATTATTGACGGATTACATATGGAAAAAAATATTTATATAAATGTGGAGTAGGTACTTTAGATATGAAATTTTTTTCATATGTAATTTATCTATGAAATAATCTGTATGTAATGTTGTAGATAACTACAACACACCTCTGAGATGTGTGGAAGAAGAAGAAGCGAGAAACTATCTTTGAAAAGAAAAAGCAAACGAGAAAGTTTAAGTTTTACAAGTCTTTTATTAATTTAAGTTTACATATGGAAAAATTCCGTATGTAATGTCTAATTACATACGGATAAAATACGTGGATAATATTTTGTATATAATATTTAATTTACATATGAATATAATATGTATGTAATATTTCGTATATAATGCTTAATTTACATACAGATTTATATAAATATATAATATTTTGTATGTAATGATTAATTTACATATAGATTTATATCCGTATATAATATTTTGTAGATAAAATTGACTTATTTTGTAGTGTTTATTTTTAAAATTTGTTTTAAAAATATAATTGCATTGTTTTTAAATATAATATTTTTATGAATTGATCCAACCATGAAAATGCTATTAATAAGTTTATTAAGTTCATTTTCATGGGAATTGGATTTTGAATAAGTTTTTTTTTTTTATTAATATATACATGGTAGAAAAATATAAGTTTAGAAAAAAAACCATATATGTAACAACCCAAAAATTCTATAACTTTTGTCTGTTACCAAGCATTAACATCCAGTGAATCCAACAAAAGAATCAAATTTCCAAAATAAAGTCTACACTCTTCCACATACTCCGGCATCTGCATTTATATCTGCTCATGTACATAGTACAATCATCACAGTTTACAAAACAACAAGAAAAGCAAGGGTAAACTAGTGAAAATAAAATTTTATAATATAATCAATACATAAATAAAGAGCAAACCATATTAGCTATTCACAAGAATTTCTTAAAAGATTAACATATAAGTTTCAATACTAAATATATGCAAATAGAACAGAATATCTCAGTCATAAGAATTTCTTTAAAGTCTAGCATATGAAGTTTCAATACAAGTTTTCCGTTTTCATTTCAAGTACTCATGTCAAACGTCATACATAAAGATATCACATGAACCACATCAATACATATCGGCCACACATAGACCATATCACACATATAGGCCACACATTGACCTATCGTCTTCCTGAAAACCAATTAAGTATGCCCCTACCAGAGACTAACATCTAATCCAATACCCAAGACTTAGATTCAGCAATTCTAAGAGAAAGGATCAATCCAATACCCAAGACTTAGATTCAGCAATTCTAAGAGAAAGGATCA
>Ga0209489_109979_pt1 | contig 11212 bp, 9 predicted proteins | sample SiratrowhiteBW_FD_187527 | JGI IMG/M metagenome (GOLD analysis project Ga0209489, IMG submission 187527) | Root nodule microbial communities of legume samples collected from California, USA - Siratro white BW (SPAdes) (version 2) | ecosystem: Host-associated > Plants > Roots > Nodule | place: USA...
TATATATGTATATATATTTTGTAAGCTCTCTTGTAGAATGGTAGGGGTAAAAGTCAAGGAACTAAACCCTGATTTAATTTATGATACTGAATAGAAAATGATAGGGGTGCTATGCTTACCTTGGCTTAGAAGGGCCGTTTTCTGATGATAGTCAATTTCATTTTATGCAAGATGATCGTTTTAGTTTGGGAAAGAAAGCTAGATATGGCATTCAGTATGGTTCTATGTTACCTGACTCACGTATGGCCATTGAGACTCGTGAAATTATATATTTTATATAACAATATACTAGTTTTATATAAATTATCTTTTTGTTCTATTAAAAAATATGATTCCTCTCTCAATATGGATACATATATGGGAAGATATTGATTAGTTGAATTGTTCAAGGCATGTTCTTGGATATGGATTGGAGCAGAAGCTGTGTGTGCGGTTCTTATCCTAATCAGTAATCGTTTGAATATATTTCTCAATACAATTGGTTGTAATGGTGGTAAGGATTGGATTCCCTTGTGCTTCTTTTAATAAATTTCTTTTGATTACAAAAAAATATGTATTTAAAAGAAGGCATCTCAGTGATATTTTAAAAAAAAAATTCTTATTATAATTATGTTTTTATTCCTTTCAATATCTCATTTTTCTGAAACATTATAACAAACATAAAAAACAATTACTTTAAAAATATTCTTTTGAGAAAAAAATCTTATTAAAATGTAGATTTATTATAAATATCAAGTAAAAATTAATTAATTTTTTATCAGAAAAAAAATATATTGAATATGATTATTTGTGGTACTCTAACCAATATACATTCTAAAAAATAAAAACTAAAAATTAACCAATAATATTATATATTGCCTGAAAAAAAAATCAACTGAGCAATTATATTACAAAAATGAATCAATTATATTATATATTTTTTTCTTGTAGGGGAAAAAAACCTGAAAAAATTATAATATATTAAACTCCTAGTTTTATCTAATCTATCTCCTTTCAGGTGTTCAAACAACTACATCAAAACTGTTAGATTTCTCTAGGTGTATATGATAACAATTCTTAAAAATATGCTTGTACTTAAAAAAAATTAATGAAGATGCTGCTGCTGCTAATTTTCTACAGATTAAAATACTATTTCAATTTTGTTCATTTATTAAGCACGGTCAGCTTAGTTATCTTGCCAATAAACCAATAAATTATACCAGTATTAGTCTACATATGCACAAAGGAATAGCTGAAACCTGTAAGCAAAATTTTTGTCGTTAAGTTGCTTTTATATATATATATTATAAATTTTTAAATTATTTATTTTGGTTTTTCCATCACAAACTAATGAAAATGTTAATTATTTGTATATGTATACTACTTTCCTCGCTGAAAATATATTCTTTTAAAAGGAAAATAATTATACTGTTGTTGTTTGGTGAGACAAAAGAGGGTCTTCTTTTCCAAATTAACATATTAGATTTAAATTGTCATTGCATACATGATATCTTAAAAGAATAAATATGATTTCAAACTTTATTTGTATACAGTTTAATATAATTTTTTAGAGCTTAAGATAGTTATTAAGGATTTGAGTCCTTTGAACATAAATATAGTCTAACCTTTATTTGTATATAGTTTAATTGTTTTATATAAGTTGATGTATCTCAAATATTTCATATATAATATAACCTTTATTTGTATATAGTTTAATTTTTTTATATAAGTTGATGTATCTCAAATATTTCATATATAATATATTTCTTATTAATAAAAAGAATATATCAAACTTAAAAAGTATAAAGATGTTCAATTCTCAATACAAAATTAAAATAAGTGAGAAATCAGTGTAAAAGGACTAAGAAATCCACTCCAAGTTTAATTCTTTTTTTTTTTTTTTGGCCTTTTTCTACCATGAGTTGGAATTCCCTTTTATCCTAGATTGTTCAGAAGCAGAGTTTCAATTTTCAATTGAAGCAGCTATAATATAAATTCATAATACAGATATACTAACCAGTAACATTAACCCTAATTTGTTAATTTGAAAAAAGAAGCTCATATTAATCCACCTCAACCACAACATCTCAACTTTTTTTTTTTAATGTTATCAAACATAAACACAATAGATAAACTAGTATTATATATATATATATATATATATATATATATATATATTCATAACAACTACATCAATTTTTTATGACACTAAATTAACCATAAATTATAAGTTAAAAGGAGAAAAAAAATGGAATTTAACTATAATATAATATGATGGAAAGTACATATAAATAATGTGTTACACTATGCTACCACCTTTAGCTACTCAACCATTCTCTGTGGTGGACCCCACCATTGGACAGGTTAGACAGCTAAGAGGAGCACAGATATTTATAGGCTCTGCATGCAAGACTTCTTCAACCCTATTTGGCACCACACCGAATGCTTCACCCTTTTATGTGCTCTGACCTTGGTCCCCTCTCCTACCTATTCCTCCTCCCTTCCAACATAGCATACCATACCTCTTTCTTTTATCACTCTGCATCTTCTGATCATTCATCTCTCTCTTCTGTGACTGATATAGATGCCCAAAAATCTCACAACCATGAATTCAGTGTCCACTACTTTTAACATGATGATATGTCTCTGTGTGTGTGCCTTGTCCCATAAGTGCAGATCATTATATAGGCCAAACTAGGAATACTTTCAAGGGAACAAACCCAACACAACAACAAATTTACAATAGGCATTCATTTAGGCTCTTTCTAAGGGGGTTACTCCCTCATCTGCAATTGATTGATAATAATTAGGATATGAAACCAAGAGTTTTAAATACATTAGTTAAAAATAACAACAAAGAAAATATTTATTGAAAATTATGGTGCCTTGCATTTTTTTTTTTCAATGTGTATCATGTTCAAAGGTCATTAAACATTAATGTGAATATCTCTTTTTAAAATTTTGAATCTTAACCTGTTACTTGACCAGAAACTATCATCTACACTGTATCTAATTCTAGAATGATCAATGTGTGAGGTACTTCTAACATTAAACGTTAGTATTGATTAACATACTTCTAAATAATATTATTTAATCTGAGAGGCGTTAGTAGTGTTAATAAATAGGTAGGTACCAAGATTCGACATCTAAAAAGAGTTGGAGGGGTTTTAAAAAGCAAAAGCGTGTGAGATGTAAGTGGGTGGTGGGTTGAAGTTTAGTCGTGATCACTGCATGGGCTCGGATACCCAGTTAATAATCAGTAATCATTGTCTTTCTCTTATCCTCATCTGCATGGAAGCCTGTCTCTTTCCCTTTTCCTCCCTTCTAAACAATTGACTGTTCTTAACAGTGACACTTCCATCCCAGGCACAGACTATAGTGTATTTTGAGACTCTTGTAACATGCATTCAGATTTTTGCACACCCAAAATGATCCAGAATTATGACACTTCCCACTTGAATTTTTTTTTAATTTTTACTATCGCATCGGTTTTTGTTTATCCTCTATCACGATATCTCAAATAATCCCAGCAAATCTATGTGATGTTGTTACTGAAGCATCATCCAACCACAAAAAGACAGGCCTTTAAAACAAGCTTGGAAAGTTCACGCCATATATATACCTTTACTTACAATGAATTCTAAAATTTTCAATATATGTAGGTAATGATATATATGCATATTGGTGTGAAAACTATACTAAACGATCTTTTAGCAGAAAACGTAATAATAAAAAAGCAAAAGTGGTGATCTGACCATTCTTTTCCCTTTTACAAAGGAAAACCAACTTTCGAATATTTGATGGTTTGTTTTGGTCTGTTTGGCTTAAACTACTAAAACTGAAAAAGGTAAAGCCAAAAAAACCATACAGGAGTTAAAAACTTTTGTTTGAGTATAGTTCCTCATTAGTTGATTATTTGATCCATTCCGAACAATTTGATTCAACCTAGCTATTTGAAAAAAATAATTGTTTGTTTTTAACATATTAATGAGAAAACTATTTGAATATTAGTGAATACTTCTATCAAACTAGCTAATTCTAACCAAACATGCAGTAAAGAAGATATAACTTAATTCTGTAAACTGATGAGCATAGACATAAAAAATTAAAAAGAGCAATCAAAATGGTACAATAATGTTGATTAAGAATGAAAAAATTAGATCATTGGTGACACACATCAATTCTAAGTTAGGTCAGTCCTATTTACCAAAGTTAAACAATCACTCTCTTGAGCTCTATTATTAAAAAGGAATACAATTAGGTCATTCAAAAGTTTATTCATATGCCTTATGAGCTAACACATTTAAGTGAAAATAACATAATAATAATATATTAATTTGAATTATAATATTTTAAAATTATATATTATTAATATATTCAAAAGTATAAGTCATTGCCTTACATCAAATAGCCTATTTCAAATTCTTTTATTTAATTATATATTAATTAATTTGTGTATAATGTAATTATTTTACCATATTGAGATACCTTATTTGTTACGTGTTTTTCATTTCTTCCTTCTTGCATATTTTTTGTAAACCTGTAAATACTATAGTATTTTTCATTTTCCTCTACACTCTGCAATAAAACCCTAATCCTAAGTCAGTCCCAACAAATTTCTATCTTTGAATCTCAATCCCAACAATTTTTTCTCTTGGAAGCATATCTATACGTTCAAAGCTTTGAAATTTCTCTCTTTAAACCTCAAAGTCGATTTCATTCAAACCCTCACATCAATTTTATTTATTAAAATTTGATCATCGTCGGTCAAAGCATTTGCCGTCTTCACCAATGATGACAGTTAAGAGATTCGTTCACCGACCGACTGTTAGGTTTCTTTTGGTCAATGTAAAGAAAAATTAATTTCCACTTTTCATTTGTTGATATGCATGTTTCTATTTCATCTTGGCAGTATCTAACTCCTATATGCCATCTAATTGCATATATTTCCTGACAAGTTGAAGAAGTTAGCTCTAATACTAAGATATTATTTTTACTTCATTTGATAAATGTGCTGGTTAAGTTGAAAGATATTGATACTAAAGTATGTAACTTTTTATCTTTCTTGTACTAATCTTGTGTCGTAATTGTATTTGTTGATTATGGTATAGTTTAGTTAAAAATAATCTGTCTACTAATAATATGGTTTAAATAATTTTGGTTGCTAAAGGGTATCAATTCTTGGAATTCTTCTTTTCTTTTCTTCCATTATGGAGATCATGTTGTTTTAGGAGATTGATATTTTTTGTGTAATCATCTATTTTGTAAATGGTTGTTGAAACTCAAATTTGAGCTGTAAAACTAAATTTTTGTTTGCGATTTTCTGAGGTTCTAGGTTCTAATTTTTTTCTTAATAAACTCTTTGTCTAACGTTATCATTATTATTTACATTAATTTCTGTTGTGTATTGTGTTTAAATTGAGAGAGAGTTGATAATGTCTAATTGTCAACTATTGGGACTTAGTCCCTCGGTGTTGCAAATGTATCATGACACTACATTGCTCAATTTTGAGTATGTGAAAATGGCATGTTAAGTTCAAATATACTACCCGTAGACAAAGTTACAATATTGGTTCTCACCTAAGAAAAGTCTAAATATCCCTATACACATGATACATGCTATAAAACAAAGGTATGGTTTTAAAAATTGAAAATAATTAATCTTGTGCTTAAAGTTGTTGCTTGAATAAAATATACATTATGCTTTAATTATGTGTTTTGTTTTAGAGATCCTTGAAGTATATGTGATGTTTCTAATTCCATATTAATATATTTTTATTATTTGTGAGCTGATAATTTTAGTTAATATATTAAAATTTTTCTTGAGTTGATTCTCTACATATGTGATAACTGGTATTTTATCTATCAATGTCTTGTTTAGTACCATATACTCTAATATTTAGGAATTTGAGATTAACATTCTTCAGTTATTTGGACAATTAGATTTATGAATCTCTAGCATCATCACACTTTTTTTTTAATTTTAGAGATATACCGAATGTACTCACTTATCTAGGTAATTTTAAAATACAAACAACTATCTAGGTATCTTTATATGATCTATAAAAATTACTAAATGTAGGTTTTAGTTAACTATTTTATAGTTAATTTTGTTTCATTCGAGTCAAAATAGAATACATTTCTTTGAATAACATATGATCACCTTCCTAGATATTTTTTTTTTCTTTTGGTATTTGTTTTATAGTCATATGACAATAGATGAATTATGGATTTCTAAATCACAAAACAACATTGCATAGGCAAATGAGTTAAATGTGTTCTTGGAATTTGCATTTGAACATGCTAATGGTCATTTCATTAAGTGTCCATTTTCAAAGTGTTATCTCAAAAAGTTCCAAACAAGATATGTAATTCATGAACACTTAAATGTAGAGATTTTTGTCAAAACTACAAAATTTGGTATTTTTACGATGAAGGACCAAGTGCAAGTGAGTCTAAGCGCGCATGTCATTGAAGATTTTATAGAATCTCAAAATCCAATGGAACACATGTTAAACGATGCATTTGGGTTTATCAGGCATGATGTTAATGATTTTGATGAAGAGGATGATCTACAAAATAATGAGTGGTGTGATGAAGGCATAACAAACTTTGATGTGTTGTAGAAGAAAAATAATGAACCCTTATATGAAGGTTGTACAAAGTATTCAAATTTATCATTTTTGTTGAATTTATACCATATAAAATGTATGTGTAGAATGGGTGGCAAAACATGACCATAATTCTATTGGTTAAGAAAGCATTTGAACATGCTAAATTTCCTAACTTGTTCTATGAGGCCAATAATGTGGTTAACAATCTTGGTCCTAATTATGTCAAAATATCAGCTCGCTCATAAGACCACATGCTCTATTGGGGTGAAGAGAATGAAGGCTTAGAAGAATGTAAATGGTGCAAAATGTCTAAGTGGAAAGATAAAGATAGAAAGCAATACGTAAAAATCTCATGTTACTTTCCATTAAAGTAGAGATTCCAAAGATTGTTTATGAGTTCTAATACAATTGATTTTATGACATAGCATGCATAAAAGGATAACCAAGATGAATTGATGAGACATCTTAGAGATTTTGAAGCTAGGAAAATATTTAATCAATTGCATCCATAATTTTTAGGTGGTCCTCAAAATGTACTACTAGGCTTAACTACTAATAGTTTCAACCCATATAGAACCATGACTACAGGCCACAGTATATGGCTAGTGGTCCTCATCCCATACAATCCTCCTATTTGGAAGTGTATGAAGCAAATTTCTTCTCTTTTATCGCTTTCATGATAATTCCTGGTAAAAAAATGATAAGAAATGACATTAATTTTTACTTACAACCACTTATAAAAGAATTAAAGAAGTTATAGTTTGATGGATTGCAATCATTTGACTATTCACAAAAAGAAATGTTTACATTGCAAAGCGATTTTATTGTGGACAATTAGTGACTTTCCTAGTCTAGGTAATTTATTAGGATGGAACACACACTAGTCTTGCTTGCCCTACACATAACTTTGTATGTGTTGTTTGTGTGTTATTTATGTAGAAAAATACATATATAATATGTGTTGTATGTGTTATTTTTGCAGGAAAAAATTGATGAGCTAATGTTGCAAAATCTATAAACTATATCAGATATATCTCTAAATGATCTAGTTGGTGCCATATTTGGTAAAAAGTATCCAAGTCGGGCTAGATGACTGTCATATAGAGCTTGTGCTAACCTTGTTTTTAAGAGATCCACAACAAGGTTAAGTGGTATGAACTATGCTTCCTTTAATGAACTTTCACCAGACATTGAGGACAAGGTAGTCAAGATGAAAACTGAGCTTGCAACTCTGAAAGACCAAATGTATAAATTGCTCGCCTCCATTGCTTTTAGACCAGACGTTTCGAAACATTTTGTTACCATGGCTCCTAGTTTGGTACATGCCTCCAATAATGATGTATAACTTAATATACTTCATTTTTCTATAAAAATGAATAACTTATAACAATTTTTTTTTTATTTCAGGAACTCTAGATGTTGAAACTGATACTCCATCACCAAATCAAATTTAGGATCAAATGAAGCAAGTAAAACTAATTAATGTAATTATTTCTTTTATGTATATATATATATACATAGTCTTGTAGTAGCTTATTTTGTAATAGTACTTAAACAATTTTTAATACTCTTATATTAGTGTCTTAAAATTTGAAGTTATTAAATACAATTTAATATGGTTTTGAACCATTAATGTGAACTTTAGTATTAAAATACAATAATAAATATTGTCATTATCAACTTTTGTATTGTTTAATTATCTTATTAATAATAATAAAAACATGTTTAATTAAATTATGAAATTATAAACCGATGGATATATTTTATTTTTTTTAATATTTGAATTATGATAGTATTTTAATTTCCAATTTTCATAATAATAGTTATTACAAACATCATATTATAATTTGAATAATAGTGTTTGCATATATCACTTTTTATGGTAAAGTCGATTTGTTAATTAAAAGAATTATGATAATTTTAATTAACATTATTTATGCAATAAAAATATTTTTTTATACAAATTGTTATAAGGTGAATATTACAACATTCTTACAAAAAGACCGTATTATATTTTGTCACTCAAATTCATTACCATATGCGAAACCTATATTGTATAAAAAATAATTATTTTTTGTAATAATAATAATAATAATATATTTAATAAAAAATAATTTTATTTTTAGTGAGAAATTATTTAATTTATTTATAAGATTTATTGAGAATACATTTTCTAATCATTTGCATAATTTTATAAAAATAGTGTAATAAATATATTAAGAGGAAACTATGTATAGAATGAAGGACTACTACTTAAAAATCCAATAACCTAAATTTTGGAAATATATAATATTAGTTCAGAATTGAATTATATAAGAAGATTTAAAAAGTATTTGAGATTTTATTTCAATTTTTAACCAATATAAAAACTTAATGAATCCAGGTCGATTTATTATTGAACTAATGCAAAAAGTAGATATATTCGTATCAGTTTAAAACATAACCAATGTGAATTCTCTTAATACGGAACATTTGCTAAGATGTGTAATAAGACATTCAATGTCGATCGATTAAATACATAATCAACGTAATGTGATAACTTTCTACGTCGGTTAGATGTGAAATATCAAGTTTTTTTACTGAAAATTTTGCCACATATATTTCCCTCAGTCTCTAAATGAAAACGCAGTCCCAACCAAAATTATATATACATTTTTAGGACAATAAGAATTAAAGTTGAAAATTTAAATACTATATATATTCTTCAAAGTATATATATACATATAAACAAAATTATTAATCAAAAAGTATAAATAGAAACATAGATACTTAATCAAAATTATTTGTTTCTACATTTTAAGAACTTAATGTTAAGTGTCATGAACAATCATTCATGTTTCATAAAAATCATACATTTTAGTTGTTAAAGTAACAATAGAACTTATATTACCTAGTTCTGATAATCTCTTATATGCTATTTTATTATCCGTCAGATCTAATATATAACATAATATTCACATTAAAAGCTACTAGGTTATTTATTACCCTAAAAGCAAGTATTATATACATTAAGCTAAAATACATCCTTAAAGTATTAAAATTAAGTATATTGGATTACTTTAAATTATTATAATTCATTGTAGGTTACTCCTTTGACTTGTGTTTGCCATCAATGGTGTGATAAACTTTGTAAACATTGTTAATGAGAAAAAAAAAATAGACAAATATTAACACAACTGGACAAATACTTTGAAAAATGTAATTAGATGGTTAGAGAAAGAAATACTCATTTAATATGTTCTTTGTGTTCATGTTAGGTATTAAAACCAAAGAGCAAAACCAACTAATACCATTGTCTTTAGAATAACTAGAAGTTAATTTAAATTTTGGTTACAGTCATAATCTAAATATAATAATTTAAACACTTACTTATTGTCATTGACTTAGTGATGTAAATAGGCACCAAGACATACATTTTTCCTATACTTTAGCACTCAATGTTGTATGTGCATTTGAGTTTTTTTCATTTTATTTCATAACTTCTATATGGAATGGGACTTGAAGAATCCATACACACTATGCATCCCCTACACCTTGCAAATTCATTTAAAATCTTAAAAGGATGAAATGTTATATTAATTATACCTTAAATTCTAATGTATTTTGAACAATATGCATAGTTATAGCTATGTACAAAGCTGTACAATAGGAATATTTAGACATTGATTGGTCATTATTATTTCCAAGGCATCAATGTGGAGATCTAAAGGGAAAAATTCTTTATATTTACACCAACTGGTCAGTATTATAATAGATTTGACTAGGTTGCACATAAAGTTGATTGATTATACACAACTATTCAAAAATTACATTATTTATTATCTCATATCTAGTGACTTTATACATATGGATAAATCTTTTCAAACTATCTAAAAGGCCAATTCAAAATTTAACAAAACGATTAATATCACATTAATCTTGATTGATTGATACATTAAAATGCTATAAATTTCTAACAAAATCTTGATAAAGTCTCTAACTTTTTTTTGGTGAAAATCAAATATTATGATATAGGAAGTCTTGTGAAACAATTACAAATTCTCAGTATATAATAAATTTCAATGCAGAATTTGGTCTAATATCAAACATATTAAATCACAATAAACTAATGGTCAGAATAAATTAGGGAAAATAGAATCAAAACACAGATCTTGTATAGAATCTATAATCACTACGATAAATTCTTATTTTGATTATTATTATTATTTTTATTCTTATTCTTATTTTATTATTATTATTATTATTCTTCTGTAATAATATTATTATTCTTATTGTTATTATCATAATTATTTTTATTATAAATATAATTTTAATTATTATTATCATTATTAGTATTATTATATATCATCATCATTATTATTATTATCTTAATTATTATTAGTACTATTATTATTATATTAATTATTATTACTTTTATTATCATTATTAATGTTATTATTATTAATATTAACATTACTTATTATTATTATTATTACCATTATTAATATTAATATTAACATTATAATAATCTTAATCAATATTCGTATTATTATTGATAATAATAACAATAATGATAATAATAATAATTATTATTATTATTTTTACTATTATCTTTATTATTATTATTATTTTAATTAATA
>Ga0209489_109980_pt1 | contig 11211 bp, 6 predicted proteins | sample SiratrowhiteBW_FD_187527 | JGI IMG/M metagenome (GOLD analysis project Ga0209489, IMG submission 187527) | Root nodule microbial communities of legume samples collected from California, USA - Siratro white BW (SPAdes) (version 2) | ecosystem: Host-associated > Plants > Roots > Nodule | place: USA...
ATCTTCAAAATGAATCTACCTAAGAATTAGACTTAAGCCATTTTCTAACGGTAACAATTTATTATTTATTATTAATTTTATTTTTATGGAGTAGAGAACGTGAGTTGTTTTGAACAGTTTCACAATTCTCTTTATTATTATTATTTTTTTTAAGAAAATATTACGTGGAGTTAGGAGAGTGGGAAGTTAGAGAGTTGACTATTTCTTTATTGTTTTATTTATTATTATTTTATTTATTTATTTTTTTAAAACTTGCAAATCAAGTTTGGAAGCAGTTATTTTTATTGTTATATTTGTTTTTATTATTATTTATTTTATTATTTTTTTTAAATTTTCAGATTCTGTTGTTTTAATTTAGATATTTTTGTTATTTTCTTATTATTTTCGTTTTTTTATTATTAATTATTTATTTTATTTTATTTTATTTTGTAAAATCACTACCTTTTCTTTTTGAGTCTTTTTTTTTGTTTTGTAATGGAAAAATTCAAATTTTATTTATTTTTTTATTATTATTATTTCAAGAAAACTTAAACTAATAAATATATATTTTTATATTATTATTCATTTTTTCTTTATTCATTTTTATCATTATACTTTAATTTAAAAGATTATCCGGACAAAATCGGGTGTTGACAAATAGGTAATAATCCATGGGTAATGCTGAATTTACTTACGGATACAGATCCATGGGTAATAATTTGTGGGTAAATTGAGTTTTTCTTGTAGTGTACTATGTGTAGCTAACTTTCTTTCTCTTGGGATTGAATGTAAATTTCACTTTAAATATACTCTTGACATTGTTTTATATCATTGAACTCAAGAACCATTGTTTTACGTTTTATTATATTTTGATTTATTTGTGAATTCTCATTGTGACCAGAAAACACCTTTTGAGTTCAGATTCAAACGTAAATGTATTACATATATAAGTTCAAGGAGGGATGGATTATAGTGTAATGACTGCCTGCATATAACAACTAATCTTAATGCTGATTAAATTATTCTAGTAACTAGGAATAGAAACTAAGTATGGTTATTGGAAGAAGTGATATTAAATTAGGTTAATAGTGTATGTGAAAGAGAGTATTACTATTCCATCCCAATGCTTTTATTATTATTAATTACATCCTTTTATCGTGTTCATAAATTCATTCAAATAAATAAATAATTATTACGTGTTCTTGTTCACCAAATATATATATATATATATATATATATATATATATATATATATATATATATATATATATATATTTGAATTCCAATTACAAATTTTGTGTTTCCTATAAATACGATATTCTTCTTACTTTTTATATTACTTGAAAACTCAGAACACTTGCTGAAAATCCGTTAACAATGTATAACTAAGCAAATATAACCCTCAGATATAGTTGTAGTCCAAACATCACAACTTTAACAAACTCTACTAAGAATATGAGACATATATTACTTTTCCATGTCTAAAACAACAGTATTCTTATATTTCATATCAACACTAGGATTAATATATTTTATCCACTCTTTGATTTTTTTCATATTCAACAAAATTTTAAGGAAGACTCTGTTTAATTATGCCTCTTACAATTAATTTACGATAATTTTTTTATCAATTTTTTCTATCTCAAACTTTTGTTCTTGATTAAGGTTCATATCCATATTAAGGTTGAAGTACTTCTACATGCATAACCATACATATTGAGTTAAATGTGAAGTCTTAATATTTGTTTTTGGTTTTAGGGTTTTTGCCAATTTTATAATTATGACCACAATACTTAACAAAACCTTTTCAATGTCATCCTTGTCTTTTCGTATTTTTGTAAAAAAAAAAAAAAAAACCAAGATTTGAGACTTTTTTTTTTCTATTTATGATAGCACTTTCAGACGGAGCAGGAGTTTCAGCAACATACAAGAACCGAAAATCATCAAGTAGAACTATAAAGTCAAATAAACTTTCTTAATTTGGATATGTTTTTCTCCAATCACTTGTGTAAACTCATCAAACACTTCATAAGGAACTTTGTTTCTCAAAAGAAACCATGACAAATCCCAAAATCTTCCCATAATCCAAAACTATTTTAACCTTCAAGCATGAAAAAAAAAATCATGAAAGAAAGGAAGAAAAAAAAAATTACGTGTAAGAATGAGAGAAACTTCGTCAACTTGAATTCATGAAGTTGCACAGAAAGGGAGGAGAAAGAGTTTCAAATGGTTGCGGGAGAAGAAGAAAAAGTTTAAGAAGGAAGGTTCCAGGAAAGAGTTTCATGGAAAAGGAAAATATTCAAATTGGCAACAAGAGAATGAGTTCTAAACCATTGAGCAATTAGAATAAGAATTAATTTAACTTTAGGAGACCAAACCCACTCTTACCCTAATTCTAACCCTTTTCATGTGAGGGTTTTGGAGTCCAAGGCCTTCTCAAGTGACCTATTAAGTCTCCTATTAAGTGGATCAATAAAATAAAACCTATTTTTAAAGGTTAGGATTGATTCATGAGTCATGGATTAAAATGATAATTTCTAAGAATTAAAATAACGATTCATTAAAAAATGAAGAAAAACCAATTCATGGCTTCTGCAACCGTGTTTATGATTACTTCATTTAGACCAAAAAAAAAAAAAAATCATCATCAGCAAAGACAGCCGTGAAGGAACTTGTACTTGTGCTGGTCAACGTTGTTAGAAGAAGTGACTTAAGTTCTAGAATGTGTGCATGTGCATGAATACTTTCCAAGTTTGTGGGCAGTGGTTGTATCCTGGTTACACAGTTTATACCTGAGCATGTCCAAGAAAAATGAGAAAAACCTAGGTTAAAAAACATATTCTATAACACATTCTGTCGTCATACACGTAAAGCAATTCGGACTTTCAACGCCATTTTCTTGTAGTCAAATGGATGTGTTAGTGACAGATAGCAAATAACTTTTTTTTTTTTTCCCTCTCTAGAGGAAAGTTAAAAAGGATATGTTTGGAAAAGGCTTTAAAGACTTCTAGAAAAAGTAAATAAAAGCAAAGATGAATGAATTTCTTCAAAATTATAATAAATTTATTTGTCAAATACTTTGTAAAAGTCTTCTATATATATTATTATTTTTTGACTTTTTATTTCAAAAGAATTATGGATATATAAATTCTCTTCCTCCAACTTCTATGATACAATTTTTATCGACTTTAACTCTGCACTCTTTTTTTCAACCTCTAATCACTATAAACTTCATTTATCCAGTTGAAAACTAAAATATATACTTTTTTCTGAACGCAAATAAATAAAAATACATAATCTTACACTAATTATATTCACTTTTTTTTTATTTCATACAAAAATATGTTTTAAAATAATAATTAATTATAGTTATTACAATGATATTTAAATTGGAACTTAAGAATATTTATAAAATATTAACGTTAAATAAAATAAAGCTGAATTAGTTAAAAATTGTTTACATTTTAATCTAATTTAAATATTTTATTCACTTATATTTCTATATAGAGAGTATAATCCTGATTTTAAAAACTCGATCAGACCGAGAAATCGACTAGTCAAACTAAGAATCGGCTCAGTAACTGATACAATCACTATAAGATCAATTGTTTTTAGGAACTGATGAAAACAGGTCAAGAACCTGTTCATTGAATAGTTGATTTAAAAGGAAATTCTTTCTAGTTTTTTAAAATTTTATTTAAAAACTAAAATAAGTACGAGTTTATATTTATTGATATTTACATGTTGATATAAATTATCTTTTGTTATAAAACATATATAGTACTTTATATCAGTTTATATTTTTTTATGTCTTACTCTCTTATAATTTTATATTATATCCATTTGTCCTTTTTTTTTTTTATTTTGTAGGTAAATTTGTTCTTGTAAGTTGACAATATTATAACTTATTAATTAATTTAAATATTATGATATATTTTATTCGGAATTGTATGTTTATTTTGTATATTGAAAATAAATAACGTAAAATTATGTTTTTATTTCTACTTTAGTATTTTAAAATTTTGATATTACATTTATCTAATAATACTATAAGTTATTTTATTTATTATAATTGGTTCAACTATAAATACTTATTTTGTATAAGATTGGAACATTCATAAAATATTTTCATTAATTTTATTTTTAAATAAACTGCAAACACTTATAAGAAAGAATACAAATTATACTGTTAATATCAAGTCACGAATAGCCCTCTGCCCCCAATAAAGATAAAATCCTTAAAATACAGCAGCCTAGTTAATTACATGTTGATGAAATATTAGATACGGCAGCTGCAAATTCATACACGTATATTGGACCACAAAATTTTCCAAATATTTCGTCATCTTTTAATTAAATTTTTTATTAGTACACTACTAATGGTATTGTTTGAAAACCGTGTAATGTTTTTTTAAAATTCATTTAGAAAAGTATAACTTTGACTCTTATGTTTTCATGTGTGTGAAACACGGATAATTATGATTTGTATTTAAGTAGTTTCGTCAATTAAGATAATTCTAAAAATGATCTCTCAAATTATAAGTATAAATTCCAAACTTTCTGAGTAAATCTAAATTTTGAATGTCAAATCAAATTAATTAGACTTAAATAAATTTATATCAATTATAATTTTGAATCTAATTAATATTAATGAGTATGAGATATTCATAATTAGAGAGTAAACATTAATTTAATATTTCTAAAAAATTATTAGAAATTATCTTATATGTATAATAATTAAGAATATAAGGTTTAGAAATCTCCTAAAGTAAAAATGTTGATTGTTTCGCTCTTATTGACTTGTTTTGTCTAGCTCGTGTTAATTGCTTCATCTAGTTCTAAATATACTATTCTGACACTCTTAAGTTTATATGCATCATCTAACACTCTTAAGTTTATATGCATCATCTAGTGCCTTTATAAATTATTTCTAATGTCACTTTGCACTTTTATATTTGATATCCTTTGTACATTGAAAATATTGTCCAATGTGTTCATTCAAAGTATTGTCTAAGGGCAATAAGATTTTTGGTTTCTCCTTGTTGAATGACTTTGTCTATTTCTTCTTTCTCTATGCTACAAGACCATAGTCTTCATTTTTTATTATCTGTCTAACACTTTATTTCTTACAAAGCTTTTAATTAGATCATTTTAGTGAGTATTTAGACATCATCTATCATGTTCTATCAAAAACTATATTAGAATATACGTTTGTTCTAAGTGTTATTATTTCGTTTTGTTCTTAGCTCTTCTATTTGTTGTTCTTAGCTGTTCTTCTAGTTTGAACATCTTAGTAAATGAAGCCCTATTGTATATATTCTTTTAGTTTGAACATCTTAGCAAGTGAAGCTCTATTGTGTATATGATATACACAAATGTCACATGATGATTAAGTCTCTTCATCTAGTACTTCATTTGCATACTTAATAGTTCATTAAATCCTATTACATACCTTATAATATTTATTATCATGAAAACTATCATCTAAGAAATTATATCATCCTTCATTACTTTAATATTATCATCAAAACTTTGCAAAAATTCTCTTTAATTCTTAATTTTAATACAATGAATATATGTTTCCGTACTTAGGAATTGTGGGAAAACCCAAAAAGACATAACTTTTGGATGCCAATCTTCTTATAAACTCAAGAAGAGATTATCAAGACCAGGAAATATGTAGCGCTTGAAGAAAAAGTATGTCTTTCAAAGAGAATTATTACAGCCTTTGATCGTTTTATCTTTCTTCAACTTGCCTATAAATGTGATAAATATAAATAAATATTTTTATTTATTATTTTATAAATATAATGTATTTATAAATACAAATCTAAATTTTATTTCATGATTCAGTGTAATATTATTTTTCATAGTACAATTCCTTATTTACTTATAGTACTTAGTAAAGCATTACTCTTTTAAGTTTTTTTTATATATGATATTCTTACATTAAAACCTTGTCTTTCATAATATACTCAAATTTGAAATTAAAAAATTAAAAAAAAACTTTTTATATTCTTTTAAATTTATATGGGTCGATCCCTAAATTTACAAAATCTCATTTATGCAAAACGAATCAAACCTATTAACTTGTAAATATATTATATGGTCTAGTCTATTTGAACCTAATTTTTGACTAACTAAATACACATGGAATAGATTCACCAGCATTATCACCCCTTATTTCTTAACTACTTTTTGTCTCACTCTTTTCAGCATTAAATAATATTATTTAAAGACTCAATTATAAGAAAAAAAGTAATAAATTCAAATAAAAATAAATTTAACTATTTTATCTTATATTACTATCATCCTAAACATCTTTTAACTAATTCCAATTCTATTTTCAGTTTCTTATTTATTTTTTATATCAAACTCCAATGAAGAGTAGAACTTTAAGAAGAAAAGTATTTTTAAATATAATTAATAAAATTAAATAATATTAACTAACTTTCTTAATTAGAATATAATTACTTAATTCTGATATTTTTAATATGGAAGAGTAAATAGTTACACCCTATGTGAGGTCCATTTCTAGAAAGTGATTGCTGCAAACATGAGACCTTGTAAAATATTAATTAATTAATTCTTGTATAGTGTTGATATAAACACAATCATATTATACTGTGCAAGTGACCTCCGTTGAGTTTGGAAGTAGGTGCTAAGTACATCGTACCGCGTAAAATTCAAAACCCTATCTATAATTGCTCTTAATTCCTATTTCTTTATTTTACAATTTGACAAGAATTTTTTTTTCATGAAATATTTATAATTAGAAAATTAAAACAAAAAAATAAAAAATGAAAAAAAGAAGAAAGAATTATGCCAAAAACTGATTACTTGCAAACCAAAACCAATATGCATCCAACTAAATTCTCTTGATTAGGGTAGAAGCCGGGCGATTTCATTTATTTGGCCCATAGTTATATGCTCACCTTCCTCATGATTAATTAGGATGAGGAGTGAAACCAGAACATCCTTGTTCCACAAACGAGGGATGTTTTCACACTTTCAATAGTCAGAGCCTATAAAATAAGAAGACTTCAATTAATTTCAAGAAGACTTCACAATGAAAAAGAATAAACTTATACATATTGAAATTAAATTTACTGTATACATAATATATATATATATATAAAGCGACTCTTAAAAAATTCCCAACATGAAGTATGCTGTTTTACAACATACTTGACTCCATAAATTCAAATTTTAGCACATATTAAACTGATTGCATGCCTTTTTTTTACATGATTTATATTTATAATTTTATCATCAGTTTTAAAAGTCTCATTTTTATAAATCCAATAAATGAAAATTTAATTTTATATAACAATAAGGATTTCTTATGTCAGTTGTCATAGTATTTTTTGCTTATTAAAATAAAGGAATTTGTTATGATACCTCCCCTTCTTTTACACATAATTTTGTTATTTCTAGATAAGGAATTTCAGACTTCCACTGCTTCCCTCTCTCTTCTTTCTACTACACAATTTCAATCTCCATTCTGACTAATATAGGTACATGGAATTCATTAGTTTTTGTATTATTACTATAAAATTAATTGTTTTATATTATTAAAAGATACTGCAATCTATCCAAAACTTTTTAGTTGAATATGATACGCGATTTTATTGAAATCTAATCCATTGGGAAGACGAGGAAGAACATTCAACTGAGTGGTTGGGTAACGACCCCTTGGAACCAAGGAAGGTGGCTTTAAGTTTCCCATTAGAGGACAAAACTTGGGTCACTATTTTGCAATTTGATTAATTCTTCTTCCCATAAGTTTCATTATTATACTTTAATTAAGGGTCGTGCTCACCAAAATATTTTTTATTAAAAATCATACAAAATTTTATCAAAAGGGTATTCTGTTTTTGACATGTATTATAAATTTGATTGATTTTATTAAAATATTTATAATTTTTTATTTTACTTTTTTTCATTCCTACATGACATAAAAAATACATGTAAATAATTAAAAATTAAATAAGAGAGAAAGTACAATTCTGAAGGTTTTATCGTACGGACTAACAAGAAAAATGTTAAATGTCACTTATTCAGTTAAAGTAATCTCAATCCTTTTATCAACTGAACAAAAATAGAAGCAGGATGTGTTTTGCTTGAGTTGTAAATTAAAAATAAAAGAATTAAGGATATTTTATTACAAATTGCAGTTACAGTATATATTTTAAGACTATGGTTGACAATTGTTGGCATGAAAACAATCATACGTTTGCATCATTCTTCCTCGGCACGCATTCTCATGTTATATAAAGGGAAACAACCTGGCTGAAATGTCTTTCACCAACTCTTCTTTCTCAAGTGTGTCTTTCACACAAAGACACCTTAAGAGTGTTGTAACACAAATAGTGATAGTGAGTTTGAGAGGTTGACAAAGATGGTGAGAACGCCTTACTGTGACAAAAGTGGACTGAAAAAAGGAACATGGACACCAGAAGAAGATTGGAAGTTGATTGCTTATGTCACTGAACATGGCCACAAGAATTGGCGCCAGTTGCCTAAGCTTGCAGGTAATAGAAGTGCATCAGTTAACTACAATCTTCAAGTTTTCATTGCTTCGGGAATGAATACCAAAGTTCATAAGTTTTCACATCAGTATGAGATGTATAAACTGAGGGTTTACTCAAGCTTAAACTGTTGTTTTTGAAACATTTAGATCATATAAGTTGAATTAACACTTGGTACAGAAAAACTATCTGTTCATTTCCACTTTTCTAAATATACACAACTTTATATCACACTCTTTTTCGATAAACAAACATGATCCATGCCGTCTTGATCTTAATTTGATTCTTGTTTTAACTTCAAAATTAAACTGTGGGGGGCAATTTAAGAACTCTACTTATCTCCAGAATCTCAACAGACCCATCATTAGGTCAGGCACCACAAAGGGAAAGTTGAATTCATATTCTACTGTTTGGATTCAATATAATTGTGCAATTTGTTTTCAGGTCTTGCAAGGTGTGGAAAGAGCTGCAGATTGAGGTGGATGAACTACTTAAGGCCAGGCATCAAAAGAGGGAACTACACTTATGAGGAAGAAGAGAGGATTATCAAACTGCACCAAAGTCTTGGAAATAGGTACACCACACAGCCAGAATACATGATTGCTCCTTCTATATAGAGAAATCATAAACTAGGATTGTTACATGAGGTTTTCTGTGTACCTTTTGGTCATGCTGCATATGATTTTTCAGAGAATTATTATAAATATCAATCGATTAACTTTTCATATATGATATGTGATGCATTATTACATGGATTTTGCGCAAGTTACATCATATAATTTCTTTCACTGCATGTGAAGATAAACCATAGTTCATTTAGTTCAACTCCCTTTACTTGAAGGTGGTCTGTGATTGCCTCTCACTTACCTGGAAGATCAGATAACGAGATAAAAAATCACTGGCATGCACATCTTAAGAAACGCTTTCAACACAATTCAGAAACAAATGAAAAAGTTGAAGCTTCCAATCCAAAACACCACTCCCTAGTTGAATCCATTCAAGAGGAATCTGGGGAAGTTGTTGTAAGCAGTTTCCAGAACAGTTCCCTAGCTACTTCCCAAACTCCTGACGGTGATTCTCCATCGCCCCAGCACACATCATTGAGCGATGTTTTGTGCATGATATCTGAACCTGAACCAGCCAGTAACGGGAATTTGGCTACTGATAACTTTGCTGAGTTTATGGAGGAAAACACAGATCCTATAAGTGCATATTCTTGGAAAGAACTTTATGAAATTTCCTACATAAGTGAATTTCGAGCTCCTTTTGTGACTGAACCTGAGAGTTTTTGTTCAGTTTGTGATATCTGGGGGCTGTTCGAATAGTAACAGGAATATAATATCGGTTTGGTTTTTCTTCTTTCTTATTGTTTTCTGGGGAAAACCTATACCAGCTTATTTTGATGAAGGGTGTACGCTGTGGGCGAAATGAGTAATACTATTCTTATATTTCCACAATATTTTTCTATAATTCCTTTTATATAATTTTTATATCACATAACCCATTTTGATCCTGTTCCAATGAATTCCTTTTTAACTAAACACTTGTAAAAAGTTTCCACTTGAACTTGTGTCCAGAAAACCTGCAACCGGACAATTTAATTCAACATTATAACAAAATATAGAACTTAAATACAACAATTTAATTACCTAAGTCAAAATTTAAATCTGATTAAAAAACAACAGCATCTAAATTTTATATTTTCCCCTCTAAGTATGTCGTCACTGCACGTGTTCACAAAAAGGTAATAATTACCTCTTATAGGTCAATCACTCTCACTATATGCTCTGCATAATCCTCCATATTTGGTCATCAACAACAATTATGTGATAGGAGACCCAACAATCTATGGCTCAACAACATATGTAACAACGAACTCTTATATGGTGCATCAGCAAGTACTATTGCATTAACCATCTTTGTATTTGTGCTCATATGAGAGAATATTATCTAGAACTGACCTAAAATCTCCAGCCAACTAATATCATATATAGGGCAATTCTGTTTCCAGAAAAAAATGTGTGAATATGATATTGATAATTTTTTTATATTGAATAACTAATAAAATTTTAAATAACATAATTCTAACAAATTTGTATTTTAATACTTAATAAAAATGTATTTCTATTATATATATATATATATTTTATTTTATTTTTTGTACTGTAGGGAGGACCAATCACCAAAACCTAAGCACAATTGAATAACACAACTAAGTTAACTGACTGAATATTATCCGGTGAGCCGACCGAGAACTAATCGGTCATTCAGTTTCCTTATGCATCAATTGACACGTGACACATGTCAAATGAAACATCATAATGGACTATAGGCCCATCTAACCACTATAAAAGCTAAAGGAGTCCTATGAAATAAGATACTGATACTTTGTCCAATTTTATCCTGTGTTCACTTGGGTCTACACTAACTTGAGCGTCGGAGTGCATGCAGGACTTTCTATCGGAATTGTGTAGAACCGAAGACTGGAAAGAAAGGAAGAGTTATCAAGATATCCAAGGCAAAAAGTTTGAAGATATTGTTGCTTATTAGAGTCGACCGGTCTCGTGTTAAAGTTTGAAGTTGTTGCTTGTTAAAGCCGACCGATCTCATGCAATAACAGATATATCTCATGCAATAACAGATATATTTATTTCGTGCAATATGTATATTCTCTCTCATATATATATATATATATATATAT
>Ga0209489_109981_pt1 | contig 11206 bp, 3 predicted proteins | sample SiratrowhiteBW_FD_187527 | JGI IMG/M metagenome (GOLD analysis project Ga0209489, IMG submission 187527) | Root nodule microbial communities of legume samples collected from California, USA - Siratro white BW (SPAdes) (version 2) | ecosystem: Host-associated > Plants > Roots > Nodule | place: USA...
AATATCAAATGGCCACACACGTCATACGATATTAAATATAAAACTTTGGAAATAAAATTTTGGGATATTATATTTTCTAATGATGTTAGATATCAAATGGTCACACAAGTCATACGATATTTAATATTATTATTCTAAAGTTTTTAAATATCAAATGGCCGCATGCGTCATACGATATTTAATATAAACTTTAGAAAATAAAATTTTGAAATATTATGTATTTATTTTTATATAATACTAGATATCAAATGGTCATACGCGTCATACGATATTTAATATTATTATTCCAAATGTTTCTTAAATATCAAATGGCCATACACGTCACACGATATTTAATATGAAACTTTGGAAATAAATCATTTTAATATCAAATATAAAAAATTAATTACAAAAATGTCACAAATAAAAATATCAACTCGATAAAAATCTTATCCAAAGAACTACGTAACCCTGATTCTCCACCCTTAAATGGAGATACCTAGGAGCAAGGTCCAACCTTGTCGGGCCTTTTCCCAAAATAAAAAATATTTTTCTTTGTTTTTATTTGTATTTTTTTGTCTTTTTGGTTTCTCTTTGGAAAAATAAACATTTTGGAAGATCACACTTATTTTACTCATTTAATTAAAGGTACCGTCTTAGGACGGGCGTTGTAGGGGTGCTAATACCTTCCCCACATGTAACCGACTCCCGGATCCGAAATCTGGTTTTCGCAAACTTGCTTTATCAATTTTTTTGGTTTTCCATAGTTTTTCTATAATAAACTATGGTGGCGACTCCTCTGTTTTGAAAATTAAAATAATTTTATCTTGTTCGTTGTTCCCGTCGTGGCCCCGGTTGCGACACTAGTGAAGGGGGTATAACAGTTAAAGACTAAGTAAGTGTGTCAATCTCCACTGGAAAATATAAAGAAGAAGTGATTTATGAATGCACTACCAATGGAGATTGGAAAAATCTTACTTGGCCGACCATGAAAATTTGACAAACAAACTTTACATGATGACCTTAGTAATAAGATTAGTTTCCTACATGAGGGTAAAAAAAATCATTATTTGCCCTCTCACACCTCAACAAGTGAGATAGGATGAAAAAAAAAGTGATAAAATATAAAAAGAAAAACATAAAAAAGAAAGGAATAAAAAAAGAAAAATAAAGAAGAGTCCAAACAACCCTCTAAAATAATTCTTGGAAAAGAAAATATGAAGACGGTATGCATGCTTTTGAATTTTGCTCCTTCAGAAGGTGGTAATTTTGACTTATAAAAACGTACAAAAACTTCACTTTGAGGAGTCATTGCATTGGACAAAACAGTGGCAACAAAGTGAACGAGAACATGCCCTTCATGATTTTAATAAAAATTATTTCAAAAAAATACAAATAGAGGGTATTCTTTCTTTAATCTTCATTTCTTTGCAATAAAATTCATTTCACTTTTGTTTTCTGTCTTGTATAGATGAATATTTGACCCTAGTGGAAAATGATGAAGCGAACATATGAAGTTTGCAGTCAATGAGATTCATACAAGATCTGAGGACAATTTTTTTTTCAAGTTGGAGGGTATGATACAATCATGTCTCCAAGATTACAGACAAGAATAAAAAGGCCATTGAGCTAAAGCCTTAATTAGGAGCTTATCAGAAGTTTGGGCTTAATTGTGCTTGTTTGGACCTCCAAATAAACTTTTGGACCCAAGTTCAAAATTGGACAAGATCACTCTAGAAACTTTGAATTCAAAATTATAAGGCCTCTAGTTGTAAAAATTGTATAGAGTATTGTAAACTTTATTTTGGGCCTTGTAATTTTAGGCCTAGTAAAATAGGTTTTGGGCCTTGTATTTTGGACTTAGTAAAATAGGTTTTATTGTCTCTTCACTCTTGTTCAAAATCTCTTCTTAAATTAGTCTCTTTTCTAGACTTTCTATTGCTCTCTTCTAGGTGTGTTGGCTCAATCTCATACTAATTCACTTCCAATTTCCATCTCCAACACTTCAAGCTACTGCAATCTTCAATATTTTCACTACACACACTCTAATTCACGTTCAACCATCAAATCCTCCAAAAAGAAGCGCATTGAAGCATCCAATGGAACTAGGAATTACATCATTATTTCTACATCTAAGTTTCTTTGTTTTAATGAAATATACAAGTATGTTTGATTGTTTAGTAGTTGTGTGTTTTTTCTTTTATATCCGATTATTTACATTCAAGAAAATGTTTATCTTCTCAATTCAAAAAGAACAAAAGCCAAAAGAAGCATAATCATAAAAAAAATATTAAAGAAAATGACTTAAACTGGAAATCCTAACACAACTATTAAAAGAGACTTAACTATTCTTTGATCCAAACCTTCTAGGTTAAATTCGTGTCCAAGGACCCTTAGTTCGCTTTCGCTTGAACCTCAAAACAATAGTAAAATTGAATTTGCTATTGGAAGCGCACCTTAACATTAATATAACCATTCATGGCCAATGGGAATCTTGCATGAGTTTTATCTTTCCTTTATCACTTTAAGAAAAGTAAAGAAGAATATGCAAACTTCATTGACTCTTAGTTTTATTTTGGCTTTTATATTTTACTTTATAGTTATTCCTAGGATCTCTTTTGTGTTCCTTTTTGTTTGTATCTCGAGCCTTAGTTTATAGTTAGTCTGATTGTTTGGCTAATGAATTGAAGTATTGTGTCATATAATCTCTCTTTGAAATTCAAATTGTGCTTTGCTGCTTTGATTTCTTCACTTCTTGAGTGAAATCTATTATAGATTGAGTGTTTCGTTTTCATAATAGCTAACCTCACAAGGTATCATTTCAGATGTTGTGAACACTAGAGAGGACTTTTTCTTGGAAGATACTACAAGTGCAAGAGCCATATCAAAGGAGAAACAAACACTGATTAGGGTCAATACTTCTTTTGTTGTGATTTGTTGGACACAACATTGTGATTGTGGTTGTTGTGACTTTCTTTTGTTTCCGCCAGCCTTTGGATTGATAGTTTCCTCCTTCCATAGCGGGTACCGGCCTTTGAACATATTAGGGTCAAGGTTTCCTCGTTTATTAGTGCGAAGCACGCTTCTTTGTGACTTTCACATCCTAGAGCACTCCCTTCTTCTTCTCGCTCATCTAGGTTACTGAGACGTTGACCCTGTATGGCCAGTTTCGTATCCAACTGAAGCAATGTTTTGGACAAGGTTCTATGCTCATCTTCCCATTGAAGACTTTCCCATTTGGTGCTACAAGTTTGGTCAACCTGCCTTTCATCCTCTGTGCCATCTGCATGTGCCTTATTTACTTCCTCATCCTGCCAAATCTGTGGTTCCTCTACCTTTAACGTTTCCTTTTCCATGCAAGTTAAACTTTGGCTACCTGAAGCAGTGGATATCCCCTGTGCCTTATCCACATTTAGAAACCCATTCTTTCCATGCCCGTCATTAGGACTCCGGCCACCGTCTTCGTGTACTATTTTCTTTTCCTCTTTAGTATTATCGTCGGTTTCCATATCGTCCCTCACCATTTAAAACACCTTCACCATTGTCGCTCCGCCTTTCTTCAATAGTTTGAAAGCTTTCTTCCACTCTTGACAACATTGGTGAGCTAGGAGCTGAACTTACTCTATCTATATGTCAATCTCTAGACTGATTAAATTCGACCTCCAACATCTCCTCGTTCAATGTAACATGATAAACCTTATCATTTATCATAATGTTCTTGCTATTGCATCGTTTTATTTAGTAGTTTTACCACCTTTCTCCCACCTCTTCATTCTTTCTGTATTGTGGAATGTTAACATGCAGTTTAAGCAACCCTATCCTTATGGTATCTAGCTCCTTCTCTATCTTCCTTACATTCTTTACGTCAAAGTATCTCACAAAGTCATATGTGTTGTCCCAAAAGTGCATAATCGTTTCTAAAATCTATTAAAGTGGAAACTTTTTCTAAGAGAAAGATACTTAAATTAGTAAGTTATATTTAAGTATAACCTTTTCTTTCTCAAGCCACGTTTGTAAGGACAACTTTTACTTTTTTTCTTTATGTTTGGACAAATTTTTCTTTTTTTCTTTATAATTTATAACGACTTCAGAGTTTGACATTATTTTAAATTTAAAGAAATGTGTCAAACAAATCCTCTGAACTTTTGTTCTTCTTTTTTCCTATTAGAAATTATCATAAACACCGAAAATTAGAATTCTTCAACTTAATTTCGATACTAATTTTAGATTAAATATTTATTTTGAACCCAAAATTATAGTTAATAATAACAATATAACTCTTTATAATTAAAAGTGTAACACGATCACAATTGTACTGTAACAATTTTAAAAAATACAAATATAATTTATTATTATATATATATATATATATATATATATATATATATATATATAAAATCCTTACGGTTTTACTAATTTTTGTTTAGGGTAAGAATAAAATTAATAGAAACAATTTAGAGGTGTTCAAACTCTATTAGAAAACAATCCTTATACATACCCTATCCTCAAAACTAAACATCTAGTTATACAAAATATTAGAACTTTCTCCTTGACCTAACTCCCATGCTCCAAGATTGAGTTCTCAAGATCGAGTTTCATGATCGAGCTCTTAAGGTTAAGCTTCAAGACCAACTCCCAAGCCCAAGCTCCATGACTGAGCTCTCATAACTGAGCTCCAGATCAAGGGCCGATCTCTATAGTCAATCTTTGAATAGTCGAGCTTCATAACCAAATACCCGACTTCTGTGGCCGAGCTCCCAAGGCCAAGTTATGTGATCGAGGTCCCCATAACCATTTTTCTAGAGTCGATTTCTAGAAAGGCAAACTCCATAGCACATGAGACAAACTATAGAAGGTTGAGCTCCTTAACCAAACTCTCAAGATCTAACTCTAGAAGACCGAACTCCATGATCAACCTTCTAAGACCGACTTCTTGAAAACCGAACTTCCACCAATATCCTGCACGGCAAAATAAACATTTTCAGCTTAACACCCAATTTCACCCACATTCATTTTCATACTAAATTGATATTTGTTAGTTTATATTATAGTTTTAAAACATGAATCTAGACACAAATACTAATTCGACACAAAAAAAATTAACCCCTACGTTTAGTTCAGGACCAACCTTTAATTAGAGCTAAATAAAATATTTCCCCACTGTACACTATCATATTCTTTAATTAGAGCTAAATAAAATATTTTCTCACTGTACACTTTAAATTCACTGTTTAACTAATATATTTTTCTATTTTTTTCTCCTTTATTTTCTTGCGTTATAGTTTACCTTTGGTGTTAGTATAAGAGCTATGATCATTTATCATTCATATTCTTTTAACAGCCACGGTACATTTGCATAAAATGTTATTTATTATATTTTATTATAATATTTTTATTATTATTATTATTAAAATACAATGTTTTATTACTAGGAACAGTTATAAGGTAGACGTTCTATTATTCAGGTTGTCCATGGTTGTCACGTTTTGCACGCAATAGAAATAGTGCTATTATTTATATATTTTTTGTTGGGTCAAACAAAGAATATCTTCTAAACCTTAAACAGATGCGGGAAAGAAGCAAAAGGAACTAACATCCCACGGACCGGCTTGTCGGTTTCATGTGAATTGTATCTGATTTGCAAGTGGTCTATTTATTTATTTTTAAATTCAAAAACTAAAATAAAAAATAAGTTAAAAAAATAATTCTTTTATATTCTATTATGTAAAAATGTAAATAAATAATAACATTATAATTTAATTATAAATTATAATGAAGTAACTTAATAATACAAAATTACTAATCTTTTCAATTTACTATTAATTGATAAATTAAAAATTTAAAAATTATTTATATGATTAAATATATGTTATATATATATATATATATATATATATATATGTATGTATGTATATAAAATAAAAAATTTGTAAAAAAAGAAAAAAGACGGACAGTCTACCTTCTAGTACGATGAGTTAAGGTTTTGATTTTCTTTTTGGTGAACTAACAAAGGTTTAAGTCAAAATGACTTAGGCTGACCGTTAAGAATTTGAGAGAAAATTGTTTGTTTACATTATTTTGATGTAATAAATAATTTCTAAAAAATCAAAATCATTTTGTAAAATATTACTTCTACTTAAACTTAAAAAAAATCACGCTTCTAAGTATTTTTTATTAAAAAAAATAAAAATTACTTGTATTATAAAACACGACTATACTGCATAAATTTAAAAAATAGTTATATTCAAAGTCTTCACTTAATCATTCGCATAATTTTTAACAATTCATCTAGTTTAGTTAAAAAATTACATCCTTTGGTGCATGAACCACACGTGAATACAGATAAATATTCTAATATATTATTAGATTGAATCACGTGGACACTGTTTGAAAACGTAGGCTTAATAACCCTAGCGAATTTAATAAGTATCCTTAATTTTGAAAATTCAGTATTGACGCACCTTAATATATACGTGGGAGCTGCACCAAAATTGGACAATCCCTAAGCACTAATTTTTGCATAATATATTTGAATCTTAAAATACAAATTGAGGAACCCTAACCTGAATATGACTAATTTCATGGAATGATACATACCTTAGTTATTCAATGAGGTGAAGCCAAGCAAGCACAATTTAAAGGCATCGATTTCAATACCCATCCGTGAACATCATTTTGGTGAAGCCAACTTGCAAAGAGCCATGATTTGCTTGCAGTGGGCGGAGAGCTAGGGTGGAGTGTTAGGAATGAGTTTAAGGTGGACAGAGAATATGAGGAATGAGATATTGAAATGACTTATAGTAATGACATTTGAGAATGACGCGATGAAAGTGGGGATTCAATAAGATCATGAGAAAGAGAGAGTGAGTTTGTGTGATTGTAAGAAGGAGTGAGAGATTTCAGTGAATGATAGAAGGGAAGATTCCAATGAGGGGAGGAGTTGAGAATTTTAGTAAATGAGACGATTTTTAGGTGTAAAGTGTTTCATGAGTAAGATACTAGGAGAAATTAAAAATTTGAAACATACTTAGCAACCTAAGCATATTCAACTGGTTGTAAAAATTAGTTATTTCATTTAGTGACCAAATCAAATTTGTCTCTAAGATAATATTTATTTTAAAGTCACTAATTCAGTTGTCTAAAATAACACTTTCATTTTACAGATTTAGTGACAAAATTTAGTTATTAAAATTGTCAATCACTATTTTAATCCCTAATCAAGTTAATGTCACTACAAATTTGTTTTATTTACATTTTAGTCACTAAATTGTTGTAAGTGTTATTTAGTGGTTATTTCAGTCACAACTTATAATTATTTATTTCAGTTGTTAAACAATTTATTTCTTGAAGTGGTCCTTTTTTCGCTTATCGTAATATTGGTTCATAGTATTTATGAGGCATATAAAATTGTATCGAAATTTTTTGATTATAATATAAAAAAATAGTATATTACACTTTCGAATATTATCATTGAGGAAGCATTAAAAGTTGGTGTCACTTAAAATTATATTGGTGGTGTGACTCCGATTGGGTTATTTGTCCCATAACACGATGATCTCTTAGTGGGTGGTTTGTGTTGTTAGGACAATCACAAATCTCTTTGGAAACCATACTACATCTCGCTCATCCACACAAGTTCAAAATCGTTCGTTAACAACTGCTACTTTGTGAGATGAAATGACTAAAAAATCTTTTTATCATACCTCATTGTCTCACATTCTCAACTTATGTATATCTTTTGTAATAGTTAAGCAACCTTTCATATTGGTAAAAAGCTAGTATTTCACGAATGCTCAAAACAACAAAATTGATTGTCATTTTGTTCGAGATGAGATTACTAATGGAAACATTTAGTGAACTTATGTGGGAAACCTTACATAATTGAGTGACATTTTGACCAGAACCTTTTCTAGATCATGATTTCTTTTCTTATTAACTAAGTTCAACATCCATAATTTGCACACACCAACTTGTGAGAGTGATAATATTATTATTTCAGATGTAATCAATTCAAATTTTCAACCTAAACTTTACGTAAGTTTTTATTCTCACGAAAAAAGTATTGTTTGAAACAATGACTAATACTACAAAAAGCTTGAGGATACACGAATTAGGTTTTTATTTTTTGGCAACTAGGATTTTGAGCTTGTGTATGAGTATGTCAAAGTCATCTTGGCTACCAATGAGACTGAGACGCACGTAATGATCATCAGCACTATATAGACTTCCTTCACGACCTTTGATGCCAGCAACTTCAAGGATTTCATAGCAGTTTTTGTCTTCTTCTCTCTCACACTTCAACCAAGCGTAAGCTGTATTGTGAAGAAATTCAAACCAATTTGCTAGTCAAAAACAAATGAAAACTTGCTCTTCACGTTATTGGTGTTTGATGTTTACCTGGTGAAGGGTCTCTTTCCATTTTGAAGAAGGTGCAATATTGCGGAGAGAGTTTCTGAAGAGAAAACCGTTTTGATTTAGATATGGTTTCTTTTAGCTTTGTCCAACGATCTTTCATGGTTGAATATGCAAATTTGAATATCTCTTTTTCATCATCTCCTTCAAGAACAACGTTCAAAAGCTTTAAAGCTCTCAGTTGAGCATCGCGGGAAACTCCTATGGTGTTAATATCCATATATGTCAACATTTTTCTATATACTGCTTCATCATTTATGATTGCCCACCTGTTAAAACATCACTATGATTAACTATTAATAAAATTCACTTTTATAGAATTATATATGTTGATGAATATGTTTTGAAGCATATCTCACCCAAATCTGCTCCCAGCATGGCCTGTGAGCTTCGAAAATGAGTAGATCATAAGATCATCATCAGCTGGTGAAGGAATGGCAGTGTAATGTGGCCAATAATATGCACGATCGTTAATATATTTCACATTATCACCTTCAAGAACTCCCTTAGTCAACTTTCCATCAGGATTGTTCGGTGAAGTAACAAACTCAATGAATATAGAGCTACTATCTCTCTTGTTAATCCATGAGCATGTGCTTCCTTCATAACTAAAATTCTTAGCATTGAAAAATTGTGTCTGTGTTCTATACACCTGCACCAAAATGTTTGTTGAAATATCAGGACAAAAATCCAATTTTAATTTGAAAAGGACACGAAAAATACATATAAATTTTGTTGAAAGTTATGAATGGAACTTACAGGGTAATATGGTGGTGTGGCTACTACTTTTGTTGGAGATAGTAAAGAGGTATCGGGAGACAAGGCATAAACTGCAGCACTTAGGAGTTGTGTTGAGCCACTTCCAAATACAATGTGTTTTCCTTCGGTGATTGCATTTCCAACTATGTCATGAAGTTTTTGGATATGGTCCACCAATAGTTGTGAGATGTATGACCCATCACTATAAGTATAACCCATTCTATGCCACCCCGATACTAGTATCGCACTGCTTGTAGCATGTTTCTTCCAAAATGGTTCCAAAAAATATGGATCCCCACTGCAATTAACATTCAATCAATTTTACCACTTACTTACATTGTCACTATAAAAAATAAAAATTTAGCCACTGATTTTAACAATCAAAATAAAGAGATCGTAATTGATGATCAAAATGACTATCAATTTCCAACAATTGCAAATCAGTGATCGAATGAATTGATATAAAAAAAAGGTCATTGAGTAACCTATTTTAGCAACCAAAACAAGTTGTTCTCAAATTGAACTGAAAATAACAACTGGTTGATATCTATAACAAATCTACGACCGAAAGAACGAAAGAAAAATTTATTAGTAATATTAGTTTAGATAGTTATTGCAATAACAATAAAAAATGTTGATAGTTAAATTTTAGCTCCTAAATCAATAGCTATATGAAGCAAAATAAAAATAATGTTGTCAGTAATGCAAAAAAAAAAAACAATTTATTTTAAAGACTAATTTGATTTTGCTGATTAAATTAAATAGTTATAAGCATAAAAAATAAGAGCAGGTAAAACTTAATTGCTAACTCATAACTGTACGAAATAAAATAAAAGTCATCTTGTTAGCAATCAAAAAGTAATTATTACTATAATTATAATTATTTATTATTATTATAACAATAATAATAATTATTATTAACAAAAATATATAATAAAACAATAATAATAATATGATATATAACAATGATTATGATACCTCGATATTAATATTAAAAATAATATTATAATTATTATTAAATATTTTTGTATAAAAGGAATATAATCGTTGGGAATCAATGTTAATACGATATCTTCGTAAAAAGTTTATTTACCATCCTTTTTCCTAAACTTTTCTAATCAAAATTTTGAAAGACTTGGTTTCTGAATATTTTATTCGTTAAGAATTCGGCCTGTTATATCAACTGAGAATATAAAAAATAAACGACTTCTGGAGTCATGAAAGGATGCACATCTGTAATTTTTTTTTTTGTAATATGTGTTCTTAATATCTTAATTACTTCAACATAATCAACTTATTTGAATAAATATAAGGAACTAAAAACACAGTTTATTTAAAATGTCTACACTTAACTATCTTGTTAAACTTCCAACATATGGTTGTCATACTTAACAACAAAGCCAAAAATGTGAACATAACATTAGGGTTAAGACTAACAACAAAAGTCTCAAAAAAATTTTAAAACCAAAAATATTGAATCTTTTGGATTGGTTGATGTAAAATCTAAAATTTTAGAAAAGTAAATCAGTTACAGAAAGTGCTGCCTTAATTAGCACAAACATCATACATAGATAGGTATTATATCAATTGTGCATTTGCAAAACAGTGTATAGATTTGCATAAACTCTTTTGTAAATATTATTGTATATTCATATAATTTTGTTGCCATAAAAAAAGCTATTGCAAAACTGAGAAATTCATAGCAGTTAGTATATATATTGAATTTATGAGAAGGGTTTACCTTCCAGCATCGGCAGAACAATCAGATAAGAGGTTAGAGCAATCGGATCCAGTGTAGCATGGATTGCACTCACAAACTTGTTTATGGCCCTTAAGAAGAAGACCATCAAGGTATGCTCTTCCATGTCCTGAACATTCTATGGCTGCCACTGCCTCAGCTTCTTCTGCAGCTTTTCTTGTCCATCTGCCTTCCCATTCTCCCCTGCAAACATTCATCTTTGAACCACACAATACAATCATCAATGTCACAGTCAATGATAACTTCATTGGACTTGCTTTTCTGCCCATTCTCTTGTACTTAGTTTTTCTTATGGAA